>WNFA01000190.1_pt1 | contig 47552 bp, 38 predicted proteins | sample 5400481 | NCBI WGS metagenome assembly WNFA01 (sample SAMN13153340, study PRJNA577476) | soil metagenome | isolation source: 120 cm saprolite under Douglas fir tree site 2 hole 1 replicate 2 | place: USA:California | collected 2015-04-18 | reverse complement strand
CCAAACGCGAGGACTGCAATTCGGGACTGGCCTTCGGCGGCAACAAGCTGCGCAAGCTCGAATACATCATTCCCGATGCGATTGCCTCCAACGCCGATACGCTGGTCTCGATCGGGGGCGTGCAGTCGAACCACACCCGTATGGTGGCCGCGGTCGCGGCGAAAATCGGAATGAAATGCCGGTTGGTCCAGGAAAGCTGGGTGCCGCACGAGGACGCAGTCTATGATCGCGTCGGCAACATCCTCTTGAGCCGGATCATGGGTGCCGATGTCGAGATGGTCGACGAGGGATTCGACATCGGCATCCGGGAAAGCTGGGAGGCGGCGATCGCGGATGTGAAGGCCAAGGGCGGCAAGCCTTACGCGATCCCGGCCGGCGCCTCGATGCACAAATATGGCGGTCTCGGTTATGTCGGCTTTGCCGAAGAGGTGCGCGCGCAGGAGAAGGAACTCGGCTTTGCCTTCGACTATATCGTCGTCTGCACCGTCACCGGCTCGACCCATGCCGGCATGCTGGTCGGCTTTGCCAGGGATGGCCGGGAGCGCAAGGTGATCGGCATAGACGCGTCTTTCACGCCGGCGCAAACCAAGGCTCAGGTGCTTGAGATCGCCCGGAACACCGCAAAACTCGTCGAACTCGGCAAGGAGATCGTCGAGGACGATGTCATTCTGGTCGAGGATTATGCCTACCCGATCTATGGCGTTCCGTCGCAGGAGACGAAGGACGCCATCCGGCTTTGCGCACGCCTCGAAGGCATGATCACCGATCCCGTCTATGAAGGTAAATCCATGCAGGGCATGATCGACCTCGTGAAAAAGGGCTATTTCCCGGAAGGGTCAAAAGTTCTCTACGCCCATCTCGGCGGCGCGCCGGCGATCAACGGCTACGCCTATGCATTCCGCAACGGGTGAGCGGCAACGCCGGCCATGATCCTTGCGACATGCCCGCGGCGTTCGCCTCAGGTCAATTCACTCGCAATCGGCTCCATCCTGGTACTTGATCGGGATCGCGCCTGCGCCGCAAACCAGGATTCTGACGTTGGTGATCGCGATACTTTTGGCGTCGACGAAGATGAGGTTTGTGGCTCCGGGATTCAGTGGCTCGAGCATGACCGACCGGTCGTTGCGGGTATGAACATCGACGACATTCGGATCGCCAATCAGGACGGTTTTGAAGGATCTCTCAAGACCGAGGGGCGAGCCGATACCGAGCCTGAGGGTGATCGTCTGATCCGCGGCCCACGTTGCGGAAGTAGCGACCAACAGCAGCGCCAACGCAGCGGCGAATAGGCGTGCAAGGTTTGCGGTCATTGTGATTCCTCCGATGCGTTGAAGCCCCCGACCTGTGCGGACGAAACGCCGCGATAAGACTGGCCGGATTTCGGCCAAGCAGGCCAACGTCACGTCGGGGTAGCCGCTGCGGAGATCACCATGCGTTTTTTGTTGAAGTTCGCGATGGATTTTTCGGGCATGCCGAAATTATTGGCCAGCAGGTGACGCGGCGCCTTCGCCAGCCAATCCGACAATGAACTCTCGTGGTAGGTGCTGCTGTCCAGTACGCCGACGATCTCGGCATCTTCCGCACCGATGCTTTGAATGGAGTGCCCGCAATTGCGCGGGATGTAGGCGCAGTCGCCCGGTGAAAGCTCGGCCACGGCGACGCGTTTGTCAGGTGCGAAGAGGGTGACCCGCGTTCGTCCCTTCAGCACATAATGCCATTCATTGGCGTCGGTATGCCAATGCGGCTCGTGCATCGCCCCACGCTTCAGTTTCAGAACCATTCCCGTCAACGTCGTCGACATTGGAAATTCCTTTGACGACGCGATGTAGAGCGCGCCTCCGGGCGTGCTCACTCTCGGCTTCTGCGCCATCAGGGCATAACGATGGGTTCGCGCGCGATCCAACTCGCGGGCGGAACGCGCCTGCGGACCATCGAGAGGCAGCACCTCGCCCTGCATGATGTAGGTCTCGGCCTTGGGAATCTGGGCGAACGCTTCTGCCGAGACGCCGAAGGCCTGTGAGAGTGCCTCTGTATCGTAACGGCTCATCCAGTCGCTGATGCCGAACGTTCCGTGTTCCGAATAGAGCCCATCGTCAAAGGCAAGGATCGCGTGACACGCCGCCGGACCGAGGGTCTGGATCGCATGGCCATGTCCTTTGGGGAAATACCACAGATCGCCCGGACCGAGATTGACGACCTCGGCCACGCTTTCAGGGTCGACCACGGTAACCTGGCAATGGCCATCAACGATGTAGGCCCACTCCGCTGAATTGTGCCAGTGCATCTCGCGGGCGCCGCCCGCATTCATGAACAGATGCGCACCCGCGATATCGGTGGCGATCGGAAGTCCGCGCGTGGTGATTTCACGCGCCCATCCGCCGGACGTTGCCTTGATCGCTCCCTTGTCGAGGGAAGCCGTGAAGACAACGGGATCACCGGATTTGCGCGGAACTGTCTTCAAATATTCCGATGCGGCGGAGACATCGTATCCCGCGGCGTGGCCATCGCTTCCCGCGGCAAAGGATTGCGAGGCGGCGAGTGTGCCGGCACCGGCGGCAAATGACTGCAGGAAGATCCGGCGATTTGTCTTGAACATGATTTGCGCTCCAAATGCGTTGTGATTTCAAAAAATCCGAAGCCTGGCAGAACGCGAAACAGCTTGAGAAAATAAAACCCGGGTGCTCGCGCGTCACGCGCGATAACCTAGAGCCAGACGCCCTGCACCCCGCTGCTCACCGCGATCAGCGTCAACACCAATCCGATGCCGCAGAACAGAGCGACCGCACGAAAATCATCGCCAAAAAACTCCGCCGGCTCCTTCAGTTTGGCGACCATTCTGATGAATGTGGGCATGGTACCCTTGCACGGTTGTTGTTTCGGCAAAGCGGGCGCGAACGACAAACTCCGATCTCATATTATCAGCCTGGTGGTTTTGCTTTATGAGCGCGTTCACACTTCGAAACCAACGGAATTCGGAAGACGTCAGGCGTCTTCGTCAATCAGCGTCAATAATGCTCGCGACGGTTTTGACGGTGATTGTGTTCACCGTTGCGATGTTTCAGGTGTAACGTTCATTAGCTCCTTCGCCGGACCGCGCAGCGCAACGACCACAGGATTTCCCCCGCCCGGCGAGCAAAATGAATGCTGCGTCCCATCATGCAGGCTGGTGTCATTGGAAACTGGGTGAATTTGGCAAAATGGAAGCGGCGGCGTGCAGCGCGATCGAACTCTATAGCGACGCTCCCGCGCAGTGGATCGAGTTGACCTGCGCCCTCGGGCTGCAGGGAAAGACCGCTGAGGCAAAAGCCGCCGCGAAGGCGCTGATGAAACTGTCGCCAACCTTCACGCCCGACAGGTTCTTCGAAATCGCGCGGCAATTTTACGGCACGCGCGTCGCAGGCCCCGTCAAGGCCGACTACAAGGCCCTCTGCTCGACGCTGCATCGCGCGATGTAGGCGATGAACCATAGAGCAGCGCTGTCGCGAAGAGGCAGTTTCGGCACAGTTCCAAGTGGGTTTTCGTTTGCGTTGGGACGCCTCGAAAGTCTTGGGTTTGGCGCCGTCGCTCAGAGCTATCAGCTCTTTTGCAAGCTTTCCCGCTTCGATGGCGTCGATCTGCAACGCAATGTAGCAGCTGTAGACGCGGCACTGAGAAAAGACGCCGCCGGTAAACCATAGACCCGGCTGTGGTGTGCGGACCCACATGTCGCGAAGTTCTTGCCTCTCGTCATCAAAGGCCCAGATCGGCCCGACACGCTTTATAACGGCTTCGCTGAAGCGCGACCGCCATCTTCAGTTCGGCAGGCCGCGGATGAAATCGATGATCGCGGCGTTGACCTCGCTGGGGCGCTCCTGCTGAGTCCAGTGGCCGCAGCCGGGGAGCATCAATATGTTGCGCAGTGCGGGGACGAAATGTTTGAAGTTGGCGAGGAGCTGGTCCGTGCCGGGAAACGAGACCACCATGTCGCGGTCACCGGCGACATAGAGTGCCGGGACCGTCACCGGAACGCCTTCGAAAGCCGCCAGCAGCTCCCAGTTGCGGTCGATGTTGCGGTAATAATTGAGCGGACCGCGGAAGCCTGAGCGCTTGAATTCGCCGGCGTAGAAATCGATGTCGGCTTCGCTGAGCCACGCCGGCAGCATCGCCGGCGCCCCGGCTCCCCGCAAGAAACCACCTCCGTGCGGCACCATGCCGATGCTTGGAGCGGTCCCACCGCTCGCCGCGGCGGCGCGGATTGCAGCAGCGCCTTCGCCCGACCCGCCGAACAGCATGTTGCGCACGGTCGCCCGCGGATCCCGCTCCAGCTCGGCCTCGGCGACGCCGGGTTCCTGAAAATACAGCTGGTAGAATTGGGCGTCCGCGGTCCGCGGCATGACGCTGGTCGGGCGCGCCTTGCCGCGCGGCCGGAACGGCACGCTGAGGCAGGCGACGGCGCGGAAGCGGTCGGGGCGCAGGCGCGCCGCTTGCCAGGCGACGCCCGCGCCCCAGTCATGGCCGACGATCACGGCGGTCGGGGCCTCGAGCGCGTCGAGCAGGCCGACGAGGTCGCCGACCAGATGGAACATCGTGTATTGATCGATCGCCTCAGGCCGATCGCTCTTGCCATAGCCGCGCATGTCGGGGGCCACGGCGTGGAAGCCCGCCGCGGCCAGCGCATCCATCTGATGGCGCCAGGAATACCAGGATTCGGGAAAGCCATGGCACAACAGCACCAAGGGCCCTTTGCCCAGCTCGGCGATGTTGAGGCGGATGCCGTTGCTCTCGATCATTCGCTGGGTCGGTTCGCTCATGTTTCTATCTCGCTCCAAGTTTCTTTCTCGCTCCAAGGCGTTTGCGAAGGCGTTTGCGAACGCCTTGGAATGAAGGACGTTCAACGCGGGCCGCGCAACAGCGGCAATCCTACCGCGCTTCGTAAACGGCGCCTATCCATGACAGTCTCCATTTGCTGGCTTGGTCAGGCTGTCTTCGCCAACAATTCGCCCTGTCCCTCGCGCACGAACGCCTCGAACGACTTGGGCTTGGCGCCGCCGAGTTTTTCGATCGTATCGGTCACCGCGAATCGTGCGGTCTGCGGATCGAGGCCGGCGGCGCGGAGCGCTTTCCAGAGCGCGGAGAGATGTTCGAGCGCGTGCGCGTTGTAGCCGCGCGCGAGCGCGTCGCGGCGCCACTCGTCGTCCGAAATTTCTTCATAGCGCACGTCCTTGGCCAGCACGCGCCCGAAGGTTGCGATGATATCCTTCAGCGAAATGACGGTGCCGACCACCGGATAGGCGGTGCCCGCCGTCAAGGAGGGGCTGGTCAAGAGGCCGACGGCAACGCGCGCCACATCCTCGCCGGCGACCAGCGGAAGCACGGTCTGTTCCTTGCCCCAGGGTAACCGGACTGCCCCCTGCGCCGGCAGGCTCAAGCGCACCTGGGAGCCGAGATTTTCATAAAATACCGTAGCCCTGACATGCACTGCGCCGATTCCGGCCCATTCAAACACCTGTTCGGACAGATAGTTCTGTCGCATCCGCGGGGTCGGGGCATCGACCGACGATTGCAGCATCACCAGGTTAACGAGCCGGGAGATACCCGCTTCGCGCGCCGCAACCGCCATGGCCGCGGTCGCGTCGAGCAGGCCGTCCTGCACCGGATAGGCAAAATAGATCGACGAGGTGCCCTCAACCGCGCGCTTGACGGAGCGGACGTCGAGGAAGTCGCCTTCGAATATTTCGGCACCTTGTGCACGCAGCGCCTCCGAGCGTTCGTCGATCTTGTGGACGAAGGCGCGGACGGGAATTCCGCGTTTGAGCAGCATTTCCGACACGTGCCGTCCGGTCTTGCCTTGCCTGCCGCCGGCCGCTGAAGTGACGAGAACTGGTTTTGCCATGGCGATGGCTCCTTTACATTCTGCGGTGGGTTGGTACTATACGGTACCAATTGTTTTGAACATATGGTACCGTGTGGTACCGCGTCAAGAGGGAGATGATGGCGGCGAGATCGACGTCGAAGGCGGGCCCGGATGCGGCTGACGAACCCCCGGCGCGCGAGCGCATCCTCGATGCGGCTTTTTCGGCGTTCATGGAGAGCGGATTTGCCGAGGCGAGCACGCTTGAGATCGCGACCCGCGCGCGCGTCTCCAAGCGCGAGCTTTATGCGCTGGTCGGCAGCAAACAGGATATGCTGGTGGCATGCATTGCCGCGCGCGCCAAACGGCTGCAGGCACCTGCCGACCTGCCGGAGCCGCGTGACCGGGAGACCCTCGCGCAGGTGCTGACGGCGTTCGGCGCGCAGCTGCTGCGCGAAACCAGCGATCCCACCGTCATTGCGGTATTCAGGTTGGCGATCGCTGAAGCGGCCCGCGCGCCCGAGGTCGCGCGGGCGCTGACCTCGGTCGGAATAGAGACCAGCCGCGCCGCCTTGAGAGACATCATGAGCAGGGCCCAGTCGGCCGGACTTCTCGGCGGCCAGCCGGCAGAGATGACTGAGCATTTTGCCGGGCTATTGTGGGGCAACCTGATGATGAACCTGCTGCTTCGCACCGTCGATCGGCCTGACCCCCGCGAGATCATGCGGCGTGCCCACGACGCCACCGCGGCCTTCCTGAAAATCTATCCGCGACCGGACAAAGCCGAGATGGGGCGTAGCGCGTAACCGCCAACGGGTCGCGCGAATCCGCGCCCGGTGATAAACTCCCCAGCACCAATTGGATCGAAGGCGCTGAAGGTGTCGCTGCGGACTGCGATCCCAGGACTGGCGGCGATAGCGACTAAATCGCCGAATGGGAGAGAGTCATAGCTCAGACCGATCCAACATCGAGCGATCCGGTTCGCGGCGGCGAACGCGGCGATCAGTTGTTTGGCCACCCAAAGGGTCTGTCGTTTCTGTTCGCAACGGAGATGTGGGAACGCTTTTCCTATTACGGAATGCGGGCGCTGCTCGTTCTGTACATGGTCGATTATCTGTTGAAGCCGGAAATCGCTCACGACGTATGGGGCCTCGCGACCTTGAAGCGGGGACTCGAAGCGGTATCCGGACCGCTTGGCATCCAGCCGCTGGCATCGCAGATTTATGGGCTCTACACCGGCCTCGTCTATCTGACCCCGATATTCGGCGGAATTCTCGCCGACCGATGGATCGGCCGAACCCCAACCGTCATCCTTGGCGCGATGCTGATGGTCGCCGGCCATTTCATGATGGCCTTCGAGCACCTTTTCCTGTTCGCGCTGGTGCTTCTCATTCTGGGCAACGGCGCTTTCAAGCCGAATATTTCGACGCAGGTTGGCGATCTTTATGCACCCGACGATCTGCGCAGAGACCGCGCTTATTCGGTTTTCTACGTCGGAATCAACGTCGGTGCGTTCTTTTCACCGCTGGTCTGCGGTTCTCTCGGCGAAAACGTCGGTTGGCACTACGGCTTTGCCAGCGCGGGAGTTGGGATGGCGATCGGGCTTGCGACTTACCTGGCCGGCCTTCCCCGCCTGCCCAAACAACAGTTTCAAGATCCGCCTGTCGAAGCCGGGAAACCGGCGAATCCGGACCTGAGGAAGTCGCTTCTCGGCTTGGCGATCCTGCTCATTCCCTCCACGTTGTTCTGGGCCGCCTACGAACAGCAGGGAAACACCATCGCGCTTTGGATCGAGCACTCGACCGATCGCCGGCTGAACTTGCTATTATGGCAGGGCGAGATTCCGGTGACCTGGTTCCAGGCCATCAATCCCTTGATGATCTTCGCTTTCACGCCGCCATTGATCGCGTGCTGGTCGCGATGGGCGAAGGTCGGGCGCGAACCGTCGACGATCGGGAAAATGTCGATCGGCTGCGTCTTGCTTGCGCTGGCTTATCTGGTGATGGCCGCCGCCGCGTGGTCCAGCGCGTCCGCTTCGGCCAGTTCGCTTTGGCCGCTGCTCTATTTCGCCGTGCTCACGATCGGCGAACTCTATTTTTCGCCGATCGGCCTCTCGCTGGTATCGAACGTGGCGTCCAACAAGTCGCGCTCGACGTTGATGGGGATCTGGTTCACGACGAGCTTTGTTGGAAATATCGCCGCCGGCTGGATCGGCAGCTTCTGGTCCAGCTTGTCGAACACGAGCTTCTTCCTGCTTCTCGCCGCGCTCGGAGCTGTTGCGGCATGCGCGATCCATCTTGCGCGACCGGTTCTGCGCAGTTTGCTGTCGAACGCGTAGAGCCGATCTGGCCTGCGACTATCCGATCGATGCGACCGCGCGGATTTGCGACGCGCCGGCCGCGATGACCATCAGCGCCCCCGCAATCGCGAGGTCCTTGACGAACAGCGTTCGCTCGGCCTTGTCGGCGAGATCGAGATGAAACACAAAGGCGGTAGCGACACAAAACAGGGCGAACGCGCCTGCGGCGAACGGAAGCCGCCAGCCCATCAGGAGGGCCGCGCCCGCGCCCAGTTCCAGCAGAATGATCAGCGGAAGCAATACGCCTGGAATATGGTGCGCGGCCATATGATCCAGGAAAGGTTGCGGGCCGGCGATCTTCGCCACACCAGCGAGAATGAACAGCAACGCAAGAAGGCTCCGGCCGACAATCGTAATGACAGTGATGGGCACGGCGTGCTCCTTTGTCCGTTACGCTTCAAGATATCACTTGATATCTCAAAATCAACTGGTATCTGTGATTTGGAGGTTGCTTTCGTGCCGAGGTTAAATCGCGAGGAAAGTCAGGCGCGTACCAGAAATCTGCTGATCGAGGCGGCACGCGATGAGATCGTGAAAAAAGGCTTCGCGTTGGCCTCGGTTCGCGACATCGCCGATGCGGCGGGATTTTCGCAGGGCGCGTTCTACTCGAATTTTCCGGACAAGGAGGCGATCCTGCTCGAGCTCGTGCAACGCCACCAATCCGAAGAACGCGCGAAGATCGAGGCTGCGTTGAACCACGCCGATGGTGAGCCTGCGAAGGCGCTGGCGGGTATCGAGAAATGGGCCACAACGATCAATTCCGATCCCGGCTTTGCCGTGCTGGCGATCGAGCTTCAATTGCAGGCGCTGCGCAGCCGTTCCTTCGCGCAAGGCTACAACGAGCTGAACCGCAAGCATCGCCGCGCGCTGGGCGTGCTGGTGACGAAGCTGTTTGAACTGCTCGGCAGGAAACTGCCGGCCGACCCGGTGGAGATCGCAACCGGGTTCATTGCGCTGGGCCGCGGCATGGCGCTGTTGTCAAAAGACGGCGACGCGAACCGCAGCGGCCGGATTATCGTCACCTTCTTGAGGGCCTTGATTGGATCGGCGCCGATCGAAACCAGCAAGAAGTAGACAGCGGCCTCGCTGTACCGCGTGGCGAAAATGAAAACGGGCCGCTCCAAGCCATCAGCTACCTTTGAAGCTTTCCGGCTTCGATGGCGTCGATCTGCAACGCGATGTAGCGGCTGTAGATACGGCATTGCGAAAATGCGCCGCCGGTAAACCACAGGCCCGGCTGTGGCGTGCGGGTCCACATGTTGCGAAGCTCCTGCGTTTTGTCATCAAAACCCCAGATCGGCCCAACGCGTTTGGCGACGGCTTCGCCGAAGCGCGAGGCCACCACGTGATCCAGGCCCTTGTAGCCGGTGGCCAGAACGACCAGATCGGCGCGCAACGTCGGGCCATCCCCGAGCTCCAGTCCATCGGCCGTAAAGCGCTTGATGTCGGTCGCCTGGATCAGACGGATCTTTTGATCCGCGATCAGTTCCGAACATCCGACGTTGAAATAATAGCCGCCGCCGCGCGTCCGGAATTTTAGGGGCCAGCCGGTGCCGTCTTCGCCGAATTCCAGCCTGAAGCCGACTTTCTCCAGTCGCCGCAACAGCGCCGCATCGAGTTTTTTGACCTCGTTCGTGATCAGCTTGTGGGACGCCTTGATGACCGCGAGCGGAATCCCCGAGTTCAGGATGTCGCGAATGTCGATCGGCGGCCCCTCGCCGAGATAGGACTGGTCGTAAAGCTGCGCGCTGGGATCGACGTTGACGACCATGGTCGGGCTGCGCTGCACCATGGTGACCTCGGCGCCATGGGCGTGCAATTCCTGGCAGATGTCGTGCGCGCTGGTGCCGGTTCCAAACACTACCACCGGCCGGCCGGCCCATTGCTTGCCGCCTCCGAATTGACTGGAGTGAAGAATTTTGCCGGCAAAATTCTCCAGCGTCTCGATGTTGGGAATGTTGGGGGTGCCGTTGACGCTGGTCGCGATCACGATGTGTTTTGGCCGAAGCGTGCGCGTGGTGCCGTCGGCTCGTTGGACATGCGCCGTCCATCGTTGTGCTGTCTCATCGTACGCGGCGCCGTCGAATGTGGTCCCGGTCCAGAAATTGATCTCCATGATGTCGACGTAGCTTTCGAGCCAGTTCGCGATTCTGTCCTTCGGAATGTAGTCCGGAAAGGTCGGCGGAAATGGCAGGTAACGCAAATGATTGACTGGCGTCTTGTTGTGCAGCTTGAGACCATGGTAGCGCAGCCGCCAATTGTCGCCGACGCGCGCGGCTTGATCGATGACCAGGGCATCGAGGCCGATGCGCTTGAGTTCGACGGCAGCGGAAATGCCGGCATGGCCGCCGCCGATGACGAGAATGTCCGGCTCGCGACCTTCGAAGGCGATTTCGGCCTGGCGCTCGTCGAACCAGTCTTTACCAGCGAAATCACGCGCATGCGATGCCGGCGCATGGCGCTTTGATCGCGCGTCGCAGATCCTGTTGAAGTCGAGCGTCGTCGAAATCGTCCAGGCGACGGGAGCAGCGTGCGGCGGGCATACGAGCCTGATGGCGCCGATGCCGGGCCCATGGCTGGTGTCAAAGCAAATGATCGCTTCGATCACCTCACGGCCGGCGACCACCGCCTGGCGGGGAGCGAGTGCCGTGGTATCAACGCGGAATTCGCTTGCGCGAACCTCCGAAGCACGGCGGCTCAGCTCATGGCAGAGGTTCTCGTTTCCGCTTGATGTCGCCAGTTGCCAGGAAATCCCGAACAGATTGCGCCAATGGCTGTCGGGTAGAAAGAATTTGGCTAACGCTGCCTCGTCCCCGCTCGTCAGCGCGAGGCCAAAGGCGCGCACCCATTGCGTTGCGGTTTCTTCGGCCGAAGGCGCCAGCTTTTCCAACATCAACGCGCTTCCCCCGGTTTTTCGGTACTGCTTTTATGCGCGCTACCGCGCCCTACAACGACATCGCCTACTCAACCCTGAGCTTGTAGAAATCCGTCGCGGTCTTCGAGAACAGCGCGGTCTTTTCGGCTTCGCTGTATGGCGCGGCGATGCGCTTGAAGGCGTTGAAGATCACCTGATAGCTGCACTGGCCCTTGTCCGGCGGAAAATTGCTTTCGAACATGCAGCGCGCCGGGCTGAACGCCTCGATGCAGGTTTCGATATAGGGACGCCATGCCGCCGCCGCTTCTTCCGACGAAGGTGGCATCGGACGCTCGTGAAAGTCATAACCGAGCAGGCACATCGCCAGCCCGCCGAGTTTAACCACCACATTGGGGCATTTGGCGATGTCCCGGATCGCGGCCTTCCACTCAACAAAGGTCTCCTCACGCCGGTTGGCAAAGCGGCCGCGGCCGACCGGGCCGCCGCAATGATCGAGCACGATCTTGGTGTCCGGAAAGGCGCGGGCGAGATCGGTCAATTCTGCGATCTGCGGATGAAACAGCCATGCGTCAAAGCTTAAGCCCAGCGGCGCGAGGCAGGAAAATCCCTTGCGGAAGGTCGGATCGAGCAGCAGGCCCTTTGGGCGCGTGGCGTACATCCCCGCGATTCCGGCTTCGGCGTCCCATGCAGAGGAATGCCGGATGCCGCGAAAACGCCCCTGGCCCGCGGTGATTTCCGCTTCGAGGACGGGCCGCGCGCCGTCGCCCAGCAATAGATTGACGTGGCTGACGATGCCGGCGCAGATCGCGGCGGGCCCATAGCCGCCGCTCGCGCTCATCGCCGCGACGCCATTGGCGAATTCAACCTCGCCGACCGGGCGGAACGCTTCCGGTCCGCTGGCGCGATACATCGAGCGGCAATCGACATAGACGGTCGCAATGATGTTGTGACCAGAGGCGATATCGGCCGCCATCTCTTCGATCATGTAGCGCTGGCCGCCACGGTCCCAGAGATGATGATGGGGATCGACGATCGGGCGCGAGGAATCAAGAATTTCCTCTTTACGTTGCGCCAGCCAGTCTTCGCGCGGGTCAGCATAGAGCCCGCTCTTGGAGGCGGGGGCATTGCTGGTGGCCATGGTTCACTCCCTGTTTCTTTTTTTGTTGTCGAGATCATACCAACCCCGGCGCGTCAAACGCCGTCGAGAATGATCACGGTCGGCGTGCCCGGCAGCGAAGCCTTCGAAATCGTCAGGGTTCGCTCGGTCCGCACGTCGATCGCGAATTGCTGGCCGATCCGGCGCATGAATTCGTCGAGCGGGGTCATGAAGCGATGCATCGGCAGCACCACCGAGGCGCGCAAGCGCCGGGTGATATCCGAGATGCCGTCGAGCGACATGGTGTAGGTGCCGTCGATCGGCACCATCAGGATGTCGAGCCGGCCGATCGCCGCGAAATGGCTTTCGTCGAGCTTGTGATGCAGGTGGCCGAGATGACCGATGCAGAGCCCGGCGACCTCGAAGATGAAGATCGAGTTGCCGTCCTTGATCATCTCGGCGTTCGAATCGTCGCCGAAATAGCGCCTGATGTCGGTCGTGACATTGCGGATGTAGACATCGCCGACGCGTTGATCGATCTTGGCGGGCTGTCCGTCGTCGCCCCAGCCATGCAGCACATAGGGAATGCGGGAATCGGGGAACAAAGAGTAGTGCGTGCTGTGAGCCCTGTTCATGGTGACGACGTCGGGCAGGCGACCGGTCCGGTAGGCGCCACTGAAGTCGGTCGCGATCCGAACGCCTCCGGGCGTGTCGATATAATAGGTCGAGTGGCCGGCATAGGTGATCGCGACTTCTTCGGGCTTTGCGGCAGCCTCGCGAAAACCGACCGGCGTGGTGCGCGGCGGCGCATTCGCCATCGCCAGACATTCGCTGCGCGGCGCATCCTGTGCGGCAGCCGATGCGACCAGCGAGCCCAGCAGGGCAAGGACGACAGGGATGGATCGCAGCATGGCAAGGCCCGTCTTCCGATGACGACCGGAATGATACTGTATCGCCGAATATCGCGCCCGTCATGGCGGTAATCCTGCGGGTCCGCCACACCAAAGGCGCTCGGATAGGAACATGATAGTGTCGCATTTGAAATTGCCGTCTCCCGGAATTTTCGGACCAGGCGCCGAGATTTGCCATGAGCCGATCGACCGGCAGCGCCGCCGCATGCTCGGCACGGCCCTATCAGGAGTTGCAGCGATGGAGTTTACGTCGACACCAACGGCCCTTGCCCAGGCCGCACCATCGGCAAATCCCGCGCGGGCTTCCTCTTCACACCGGATGGAGCCGCTCCGCCACGTCGATGCCGGCGTTCTCAACATCGCTTATTACGAGGAGGGGCCGGCGGACGGACCGGTCGTGATGCTCCTGCACGGTTTTCCGTTCGACATCCACGCCTATGTCGACGTGGCGCCGATGCTGGCCGCGAAAGGCTGCCGCACCATCGTTCCCCATCTGCGAGGCTACGGTGCCACGCGCTTTCGCGACCCGGCGACGCCGCGCTCGGGAGAGCAGGCCGCGATCGGAGCGGACCTGATCGCGCTGATGGATGGGCTTGCTGTGAAGCGCGCGGTCTTTGCCGGCTATGATTGGGGCGGACGGGCAGCCTGTGTCGCGGCAGCGTTGTGGCCGGACCGCTGCACCGGCCTGGTGTCGGTGAACGGCTATCTCGTTCAGGATATCGCCAAGGCCATGGTTCCGATGAGGCCGGAACGCGAGGTTGCACTCTGGTATCAATATTACTTTCAGGTGGAGCGCGGCCGCGCCGGCCTTGTCGCCAACCGGCGCGGCATCGCCAAGATATTATGGAAGCAGTGGTCGCCGAACTGGCATTTCGACGACGCGACCTTCGAGCGGACGGCGGCGGCGTTCGACAATCCGGATTACGTTGACGTCGTGATCCACAGCTATCGCCATCGCTTCGGCCTCGCGGACGGCGATCCGCACTATGCCGACCTGCAACGCCGGCTGGCGGCGCTGCCGGCGATTACGGTCCCCACCATTACGCTCGACGGCGACGCCGACGGCGTCGCCCCCGCCACCGATGGCACGGCGTCCGCACCAAAATTTTCCGGTCGCCGCAGCCATCACGTTATCCCGCATGCCGGGCATAACCTGCCGCAGGAAGAGCCTGAAGCGTTCGCGGGCGCCGTGATGGAGCTGATCAAGGCGTAGGTGCGCAAACGGATGGCGGCCACCGGCCGCAATCTTTAACGTTCGCCAGCCCAACCTCGGGCGGCGATCTTGTTCATTTCCCCAATCGACAGGGACGGACCATTCTTCCTCTTCAGAAAACCGAAAGCATCCGAAATTTCGCCCATGGGCCGGGCGGCTCTCACCTCGATGCGGCCGTCAGGAAGCTTGTCCACGACAATTTTCTCGCCGGGGCGGACACCCAGATGCTTCAGCAAATCCTTGCGAAGCGTGACCTGTCCTTTGGCGGTAACAGTGAGCGTGCTCATGGCTGGTTCATCGCGAAATTACATCTGCGATCGAGGATACCTTACAATTAAGGGGCGTTGAAGCCGCACCTGGCCGCCGCCTGGAACGATCGACACCGCCATCACTCCCGCCGCGGGCTGATCTTCCAGGTCGCCGCCACGATGGCCGCGGTCATGAGACCGCTGACAAACCCGGCTGTGGGCATCGACAGCGCCAGCGCTGCGGTCGCGGCCCATCCGATCGAGGAAAACGCTTCCGCGAAGGTCGCCAGCCGTGACGAGGTCTGGCGGCGGCGAAACTGGCTGCGGCGCGCCTGCACGCGGAACCAGAGCTGGATCGCCGTGGCCGATGCCGCCGCGACGATGACACCTGAGGCGGTGACCGCCGCCTGCAGCGGCGAGGCGAAGCTCAGCGCGGCAATCAGCGGCGCGAAAATGACGCCGATGACGATCAGCACCACTTCGATCTTGGCGCGGATGACGCGCGCGGGCGGCAACGGCGCGGTCGCCACCAGATCGGCGGCGTCTTCTCCCGATATCGTCAGCCAGGCTAGACCGCCCGCAAGCTGGCCCGCCGCCATCACGATAACCGGCGTGATCAGCACGATGGCGGCCGAACTGTCGGCAAAGCTTCGCCACAGCATCACGGCCGGCGGCACCAGATAAAGCAGCTGCATCAGGGTCTGCGACACTAGCCAGGGATCGCGCCGCAGCAGCACGAATTCCTTCCAGCGCAGCGCCTGTTGCCGCGAACCGGCGCGGAACGCTGTTGCGCGGGAGTTTTGCAGAGCCGGCGCCGCATTCGCCGAAACCCTGACGATGGTGTCGGCAAACCGCGGCGAGAACATCGCCATCACGGCGCCGAGCAGCACGAGGCCGCCGGCCAACAGACACAGCAGCGCCTGCCCATCGCCGAGCGCGGCGCGCGCTGGCCACCAGACGAGACTTTCAAGATCCGGTGCAAACCCTGCCGCGGCCTCCGATGTCAGCACCGCGAACCGCGACAGCGTTCCATAGGACAGGATCGCGGCGATCTGCAGCGCAATGACAAAACCGGCGCCGACGATCGCGGCGAGAATTTGCGCAACCAGCCGGGTCCGGCTCGGGCCGATCAGATGAAACAGCACGATCGTGACCGCGACTGCCACCGCCGCGGCCGACAAGCCGATCGCGATGACGACGCCAAAGGCTGCGAACCATCTGATACCGCCGCCGATCACGAGAACATCGACAAAAGGCGTCGACAGCAATAGCGCCATCGCAACGACCGACAGCGCGATCGCCGCGATGCGCACCGAGAACACGTTGGCCAGGGTGGCCGGCGACGACATGATCAGGTCGAGATCGGCGCGGGCATAAAACACCCGCGTCACGGATTCGATGGCCTGCGACAGCATCAAGGCCCACGCCAGGAAGATGGTCGCCGTGATGACGATCAAGGTGGATTTGTCGAGCGGCGCCTGAAGATCGGCAAACCTGCCGATCACGGCATAGGCCGGCAGATGCATGACCGCGGCAAAGACCGTCAGGCCAATGATGGCCGCGCGTTTGCGCCCCTTGCGGCCGGCCGTCATCATCGCGAGCCATTCGCGCCATGCCAGCCGGATTTCGTGCCGGGCGAACCAGGTCAGGGCCGCAGTTGAACTCATGCCGCGACAGCCTTGGTATCGACCAGCGCGATGAACATGTCCTCGAGACTGGTGTCGTTGCGTCCGTTCTGCTGGCGCAGCTCGGCCAGCGTACCTTCGGCGACCAGCCGGCCCGATGCGATAACGCCGATCCGGTCGGCCATGCGTTCGGCGACTTCCAGGATATGCGTGGTCATGATCACGGTGCAGCCGGCACGTACCCGCTCCCCGAGCAATCCCTTGACATGCCGCGCGGAGACGGCGTCGAGGCCGGTGAGGGGCTCGTCGAGGATGATCAGCCGCGGGTCGTGCACCAACGCGCCGGCGAGCGCGACCTTCTGGCGCATGCCCTTGGAAAATCCTTCGCAGCGCTCGCGCAGATGCGGCTCAAGTCCGAGCGAGAACAAGAGATCGTGCGCGGCCGGTTCCGAAACCCTGGGATCGATGCCCCAGAGGCCGGCGACGAATTCGAGATATTCCAGCGGCGTCAGCTTGTCGTAGATCATCGGCTCGTCCGATACCCATGCCGTGATCTGTTTCGCGGCAACGGGATCAGTGAGCGCATCGATGCCGAGCACCGACACCGAGCCGGCGTCGGGCCGCAGCAGGCCGGCCACCATGCGCAAGGTCGTGGTCTTGCCGGCGCCGTTCGGCCCAAGCAGCGCATAGAATTCGCCTGTGCGGACGGTGAGATCGAGCGCGTCGACCGCAAGGCGGTCAAAACGCTTTGTTAACCCTCGCACCTGCAGCGCGGATTCTTCATGGTTCATGGTGTCGAAACAATCGTTGGTTTGGTTTCGAAACCAACCATGGACCCAAGATATTTCGGCACGGTGAATCGGGCGCGGCAAATCCCGCCAATGCCCGGGATTGGCGCAGGGCCGATAGCCCAAGGCCGATAGTCCAAGGCTGATCCTTCAACGCTGATCGTTCAAGGCTGCGGCATTTGTGCTCAACTCGGGATGCGGTTGGCAACCAGCGCTTTGTTGACAGCGATCGGCGCATTGGGCTGTATAACCACCAATTGGTCATGCGGCTTTTCGGCGCAAGCGGCGGCGGGCAGCGCGTGGACACAAGATGCGGGAAAAGCGATCGCTAGAATCGCCGCGCATCGGGGGGAGGGGTGTCGGCAATGCTGGACTTTGTTCAGCAGTTGGTGAGCGGCATTGCGCTCGGCTGCGTTTACGGCCTGATCGCGCTTGGCTTCGTCCTTGTCTACAAGGCGACCGAAGTCGTGAACTTCGCGCAGGGCGACCTGATGATGCTGGGCGGATTTTTCGCTTTCACCTTCATCGGCATTCTCGGGCTCAATTACTGGATCGGCTTTGCCGGCGCGGTCGCGGCGATGGCGCTGTTCGGCATGCTGGCCGAACGCCTGGTGGTGCGTCCGATCCTCGGCTATCCGCAGTTTTCCATCATCATGGCGACGATCGGGCTTGGATATTTTCTGCGCTCCGTGGTCGGCATGATCTGGGGCACCGATGACTTCAAGATCGAGACCCCGTTCAGCCAGGGCGTGTTGCGGATCGGCAGCCTGGTGCTGGCCTATGACAAGCTCTCCGTCATCGCCGCGACCATCATCCTTTGCGCGCTGCTCTATCTGTTCTTCAACAAGACCACGCTCGGCACCGCGATGCGCGCCAGTTCGGAGAACATGCTGGCCGCCTATTATATGGGCATTCCGGTCAAGCGCGTGGTGTCGATCGTGTGGGCGATCAGCGCCGCGGTGGCGACCTGCGCCGGCGTGCTGCTGGCGCCGATCACCTTCATTCATTCCAACGTCGGTCTGGTGCTCGGCCTGAAGGCGTTTCCGGCGGCCGTGCTCGGCGGCTTCGGCTCGATCCCGGGGGCGGTCGTGGGCGGCGTGCTGATCGGCGTGATCGAGAGCATGGCCGGCTTCTATCTGCCGCAAGGGTGGAAGGACGTCGCACCCTACATCGTTCTGCTGGTGGTGCTGCTGCTCAAGCCCGAAGGCCTGTTCGGCCTTCGCATGCGCAAGAAGGTCTAGGATTTAGCCATGCGCTTCATGTTCAAGACCGATTATGAAGACGACATCAGGCTGTTTTCGCACTCCGGCTATGTGGTCTCCTACGGCATTCTGCTTGCGGTTCTTGTGATCGCGCCGTTCGTCCTCTCCAGTTATCTCGTCAGCCAACTGGTGTTCGTCTGCATCTACGCCACGGTCGGCGTCGGGCTGATGATCCTCACCGGGTTCACCGGGCAGGCGTCATTGGGCCACGCCGCCTTTCTCGCCATCGGCGCCTATACCGCCGCCTATTTGCAGCAATTCAACGTTCCGTTTCCGGTCTACTTCCTCGCCGCCGGCCTGTTGACCGGGATTATCGGCGCGCTGGTCGGATTCCCGGCGTTGCGGCTGCAAGGGATCTATCTCGTCATCGCGACGATTTCCTTTGCCTTCATCGTCGAGGAAATCCTGGCGCGCTGGGAAAGCGTGACGCACGGCAACGAGGGCATGCGCGTCAAGACCATTCAGTTGCTGGGCACGTCTGTGCCGCGCGACAGTCCGGCTTTCTATTTCCTTTGTCTTGGCGTGCTGATCCTGACCATCGTCGGCACGCTCAATCTCTTGCGTTCGCCGACCGGCCGCGCCTTTGTCGCGATCCGCGACAGCGAGACGGCCGCGAGAAGCATGGGCGTCAACGTATCGCTCTACAAGGTCAAGTCATTCGCGATCAGCGCTGGCATCACCGGCTTCGCCGGCTGCCTGTTTGCCCACAAGCTGTCCTTCATCAGTCCGGAAATGTTTACGCTGCAGCTCTCGATCGAGTTCATCATCGTGATCCTGATCGGCGGCGCATTCAGCCCGCACGGCGCCGTGCTGGGGGCGATCTTCATCGTCATGATCGATCCGTTCCTGACCTACCTCAAGGACGATGTTCCCGGCATGGTCGCCGGCGTCGCCGCTACGCTCGGCGCGGGGAAGGAGAGCGTGGCGCACATCCAGAGCAACGTCGCCGCGTTCGCTTCCGCCAACGGCCTGAAAGGCGCGATCTACGGGATCATCATCGTTCTGTTCGTGCTGTTCGAACCACTCGGTCTTTACGGCCGCTGGCTGAAGATAAAGCTCTTCTTCCAGCTGTTCCCGCTCTACAAGCGCGCCACCTTCAAGCGGCAGAAGATCTATGTGAAATCGGAGCGAAACCGGTGAGCTATTTCCGCGCCGAAAATCTGTCGTTGCATTTCGGCGGCCTGAAAGCGGTCGACGCGGTCAGCTTCGCCGTGGAGAAGGGCGAGATCCTGTCGATCATCGGGCCCAACGGCGCCGGCAAGAGCTCGATCTTCAACCTGATCTCGCGGATCTACAGCCCGACCTCGGGAAGAATTTATTTCGAGGATCAGGACATCACCCAGGAGCCGGCGTTCGGCATCGCCAAGCTCGGCATCGCCCGCACCTTCCAGAACATCGAACTGTTCGAGAATGCGACGGTGCTCAGCAATCTTCTGGTTGGCCGGCACCGGCATTCCACCACGCAGCTCTGGCAGGAGTTGTTGTTTCTGCCGAGCGTGCGCAGCAACGAAAAAATCCATCGCCGCCGCGTCGAGCAGGTGATCGAATTTCTCGATCTCGAGCCCTACCGCGACAAGCTGATCTCGGGACTGCCCTATGGCGTGCGCAAGGTCATCGAGCTGGCCCGTGCGCTGTGCACCGAGCCGAAACTGATCTTGCTCGACGAGCCGTCGTCCGGACTGAATGTCGAGGAGACCGACGACATGTCGTTCTGGATCCGCGACATGAGGACCGAGCTTGGCATCACCGTGCTGATGGTCGAGCACGACATGACACTGGTGAATCGTGTTTCCGATCGCGTGATCGCGGTGAACTACGGCAAGGTCCTGGCAATTGGATCGCCGGCCGAAGTGCAGCGTCATCCCGACGTCGTTGCCGCCTATCTCGGCACCTGAAGGATGACGGCATGAGCGCTCCCGACATCATCCTCAGACTCAGCAACATCGAGAGCTACTACGGGCCGATCATGGCCATCAGAGGCATCAGTATCGAGGTGCCGCGCGGCAAGATTATAACCCTGCTCGGCGCCAACGGCGCCGGCAAAACCACGGTGCTCAAGACGATCTCCGGCATTCTCGATCCGCAGAAGGGCTCAATCGAATTTCTCGGTAAGCCGATCCAGCGCATGGAAGCCGACAAGATCGTGCGGCTGGGCTTAAGCCATGTGCCCGAGGGGCGCGAGGTATTTCCGTTCCTGAGCGTGCGCGAGAATTTGATGATGGGCGCCTATCCGCGCAAAGATCGCGATGATGTCGCTGAGGATCTGGAGCGGGTCTACGGATATTTTCCGCGGCTTAAGGAACGGCTCAACCAGCCCGCCGGTCAGCTTTCCGGCGGCGAGCAGCAGATGCTCGCGATCGGGCGCGCGTTGATGAACCGCCCGACGCTATTGCTGCTCGACGAACCCTCGCTCGGGCTGTCGCCGATCCTGGTGAAGGAGATCTTCACGATCATCCGCCGCGTCAATGAAGAGCAGGGCATGTCGATCCTGCTGGTCGAGCAAAACGCCAAGGTCGCGCTGGAGACGGCGCATTATGGTTACGTTCTGGAAATCGGCCGGGTGGTCATGAACGACAGTTGCGAGCGGCTGCTGCACTCCAAGGACATTCAGGAATTCTATCTCGGCGCCAAGGAAGCCGGCGCGCGGGGCGAACGGCGCTGGAAAAAGAAGAAAACTTGGCGTTAAGGAAGAAAACTTGGCGTTAAGAAAGACAACTTGGCGTTAAGAAAGACAACTTGGCGTTAAGAAAGACTTGGCGCTAAATACGGGTTCTGCTTCGGAAAAAAGACCGGCTGTCAAAGCCGGCATCCGACGCGGGCGAGACGAGGGAGGGAACGAGCATGGCCAGACCGGCAGTGCTGACCGTGGCCGACACGATCGCGAACAGTTTTCTGCTTGCCGCGGAAACGCGCGGCGACCGGACGGCGATCCGCGAGAAGAAATTCGGTGTCTGGCAGCCGACCAGTTGGCGGCAGTGGCTGCAGATATCGAAGGAAATCGCCTACGGTCTGCACGCCATCGGCTTCCGTCCGGGGGACGTCGCCTCGATCGTCGCGAACGCGGTACCGGAATGGGTATTCGCCGATATGGGCATCCTGTGCGCCGGCGGCGTTTCATCCGGAATCTATCCGACCGATTCCAGCAGCCAGGTGGAATATCTTGTCAATGACTCCAGCACCCGGGTGATCTTCGCCGAGGACGAGGAGCAGCTCGACAAGATCCTGTCGTGCCGTGCGCGCTGTCCGACGCTCGAGAGGATCGTCGTCTTCGACATGGAGGGCCTGAGCGGCTTTTCCGATTCGATGGTGATGTCGCTTGCCGAATTCACAGCACTCGGACGCAACCACATCCAGGGCCGCGAAGCGTTGTGGGAGGAGATGGTTGCGAGCCGTGGTGCCAACGATCTCGCCATCCTGGTCTACACCTCAGGCACCACCGGCCCGCCCAAGGGCGCCATGCATTCCAACCGCGGCGTCACCCATCAGATGCGCCACGCCAACGATCTGTTTCCCTCTACCGACAGCGAAGAGCGTCTGGTGTTCCTGCCGCTCTGCCACGTCGCCGAACGGATCGGCGGCTATTACATCTCGCTGGCACTGGGGTCGGTGATGAATTTCGCCGAAAGCCCGGAGACGGTACCCGACAACCTGCGCGAAGTGCAGCCGACAGCGTTTCTGGCGGTACCACGGATCTGGGAAAAGTTCTATTCCGGCATCACGATCGCGCTGAAGGACGCAACCCCGTTCCAGAACTGGATGTACCGCCACGCTCTGGCGGTGGGCTATCGCATGACCGATTGCAGGCTCGACGGCGAGACGCCTTCGCTGTCATTGCGTCTCGTCAATCGCGCCGCCTACTGGCTGGTGTTCCGCAACATCAGGTGCATGCTCGGTCTCGATCGTTGCCGTCTGGCCTTTACCGGTGCGGCGCCGATCGCACCGGATCTGATCCGCTGGTATCTCGCGCTCGGCATCGACATCCGCGAAGTCTACGGTCAGACCGAGAACTGCGGTGTTGCCACCATCATGCCGCCGGATCGCATCAAGCTCGGCTCGGTCGGGAAAGCAGCACCCTGGGGAGAAGTCGGAATCTCGCCCGAAGGCGAAATCCTGATCAAGGGCGACTTCCTGTTCATGGGCTATCTCAATCAGCCGGAAAGGACCGCCGAGACCATCGACGCCAAGGGCTGGCTGCACACTGGCGACGTCGGCTCGATCGACAATGAGGGCTTCGTCAAGATCACCGACCGGATGAAGGACATCATCATCACCTCGGGCGGAAAGAACATCACGCCTTCGCAGATCGAGAACCAACTGAAATTCTCGCCCTACATCTCGGACACTGTCGTGATCGGCGACAAGCGCCCCTATCTGACCTGCCTTGTCATGATCGACCAGGAGAATGTCGAGAAGTTCGCCCAGGACCATGACATTCCCTTCACCAATTATGCGAGCCTGTGCCGCGCGGCGGAGATCCAGGATTTGATCCAGCGCGAGATCGAGGCGGTCAACGCCAATTTCGCACGGGTCGAAACCATCAAGAAGTTCTTCCTGATCGAACGCCAGCTGACCCCCGAAGACGAGGAGCTGACGCCGACCATGAAGCTGAAGCGCAATTTCGTGAATAAGCGCTACGCGATCGAGATCAACGCCATGTACGGCGACCGGGCGGTGGCTTGAACAGCGCGAGCGCTCTTGAAATTGGCGAAGGATTGAAGGCCCACCCTTCGCTCAACACGGGCCAACGGAGAGGAGACTGACATGTCGAAATCGTTCAAGGCGCTGGGCCTTGCGGTGGGCGCCCTTGCGCTGACCCATCTGCCGGCATCAGCACAAACCAAGGTCACCAATGAAGGCATCTCGGCGACCGAGATCGTGATCGGTACCCATCAGGACTTGTCGGGCCCGATCAAGGTCTGGGGCGTTCCGGTTTCCAACGGCATGAAAATGGCCGTCGAGGAAATCAATGCGGCCGGCGGCATCAATGGCCGCAAGATCAGGATGATCCTCGAGGACAGCGGCTACGATCCGAAACGTGCGGTGCTCGCGTCGCAGAAGATGATCGAGCGCGACAAGATATTTGCCATGGTCGGTCCGATGGGGTCGCCGACCGTGCTCGCTGCACAGGATATCCTGTTCGATGCCGGTGTTTTGCAGCTGTTTCCGCTGACCGCGGCCGAATTCACCTTCAAGTTCGATCCGGCCAAGCCGCAGGAAAGGCTGAAGTTCAATAACCTTCTGCCCTATGTCGAGAGCACCCGCGCTGCGCTCAAATACATGATCGAGGCGAAGAATTTCAAGAAGCCCTGCATCATGCATCAGGACGATGAGTACGGGAAAAACGTGCTCGATGGCTTCACGCAGCAGCTCGAGGCCATGAAGCTGACGCCAGCCTCCATCACCAGCTACAAGCGCGGCGCATCCGACTTCAGCGCGCAGGTCGCCAAGATGAAATCCGACGGCTGCGATCTGGTCCTGCTCGGCACGGTGATCCGCGAAACCATCGGCGCGATGAGCGAAGCCAAGAAGCTGGGCTGGGATGTGACCTTCCTGGGCGCCACGCCGACCAACGTGCTTGAAGTGCCGACACTCGGCAAGGAAGCCGTGGAAGGGCTTTACGCCGCCGCTCTCTTCGAGATTCCGTACGAGGACACCGCCAAGGGAAAAGTGAAGGACTGGCTGGTCAACTACAAGAAGATGTTCGGCTCGGACGCCAACACCCAGGCAATCATCGGCTACAATTCGGTGATGACGTTCGCGCACTACGTGAACAAGGCCGGCAAGGATCTGACGGGTCAGAAGTTGCTCGACGCACTGGAGTCCGGCGACAAGTTCCTGGATATCTTCAATTCCCCGCCGACCAAATTCTCCAAGACCGACCATCTCGCCAGCGCCGTGACGCAGATCCAGCAGATCAAGAACGGCCGCTGGGTGCTGATGAAGGACAGTCTCTCGTTCTGACGACGATCTCTCGTTTTGAACGATGGAGGGCTGCGCGCGAGTCTCGCACACAGCCCTCCTGATTTCTTCGATCTCTATTTTCATCGGCCAATGCTTGGGCCGTCGCTGAGCCGGCTCCCCCGCGATCGCCCGTAAATTCGTCACCGCCGATCCGAAGGATATCATCACCATGAGGATGTCGAGCGGCCGGCCGATGTCCAGCTCCGGATGGCAGGCTTCGAGATGCGCCCAAACGTTTGCTGTCGTCTTCCGGCGTTTTGATCGTGCTGCAATTCGGCGTCGTTGGATCGCGATCTAATCTTTTGTTCGCAGGATCGTCATTCGCGTTTCGTCGACGAAGTTCTTCATGTCCTGATCTGGTTTACGAAACAGATTGCGTTCGACGACGATAGAGCGGTTTTGGGTGTTCTTCCTACAGCGTTCGCTGACGTAAACGCCGCCGACGGGCTGCTCGCCGGCGTTGGGCTGGGCTTGCGTGCAGGTCCAACCATCGAGCCCGTATCGCGATTTCACCTGGATGCCGAACAGAAAGGCCTTCTTGCGGATATACAGCCGCGCTTTCGGATCGGTCTCGATTCGAAGCCCGCTGGCGGTTCCGGCATCGTCGATCAGCAGCGTGAGAACCGCCGGGTGGCCCGCCACGATCGTACCATCGGGGCTTGTGGCAGAGTCATAACCGAATTTGATCGCGTGAAATCCCGAGGCATCAGCGGGACAGTCGCGCCAGCCCAACCAGGTTGTCAGCGTTTTTCGCGAATCGTCCGCGCAGACGAGGTTGACGTAGCCCGCGTCAGGCAAGTCCGTCGCCGGCTTCCCGAGCTGGATGTCGCGCAGGTCGTTGCCGTCGGGGTCCTGGGCCGCAGCCGGCGTCGTCGCCGCCGCCGTGACCAGCAGCGACAAAATGAAAACGGACGTCGCGATCAATCGCTGCGCTCGATGTATCATTGCGCTTTTCCTGCGCCCGCGGCGGAATTTGCGGTCGGCTCGGCCTGCGTCTTGTAGATATCGCAGACGCGCGAAGTATCACCGAAAAAGCTGACGCATTCGGCGTAATTCGGCTCGCTCTTGCCCTTGATGCGCGCGATCACATAGTCCGCGACGGCCTCGATATCGTTCGGACGAAGGAAAGTATTGGCCTCGGGCGGCATCTGGCTGCCAGCATCCTGGCGGTTCATGTCGTAGCACTTGATCGTGTCGTAAGCACCGCGGATGAAGAACGGCATGCCCGTGCCTGGCCTTCCGCAGCCGACCGTTTCAATGATCTGCTCGCGCGTCAGTTCGGTCTTGCGCAACGACAATGCATCGCCGCCGTAACCGCCGCCGCCGTTCCCGTGCCACTTATGGCAGCCAAAGCAGTTGGCCCGCTTGAACACCGCCTTGCCGGCATCGGTTGGATCCGAGGTCGTTGCCGATTGGCCGAGAGCCGTACACGGCGCCGACAGGGCCGCCGCGACGGCGGCTGCAGCAATCAACGCCGCGATCGAAGACATTTTGCCTGATGTCATTGGCTTTTCTTGCCTGAGAAAGGCAGACGGATCGGGCCGTGGCCCGATCCGTCCATACGATGTGAGGTTAGAGTGCAAACACGTAGAGCATCGAGCCGGGCTGCATCCGCTTCAGTTCCGGGGTGGCATCGATGAACCACTTGTCCCAGGCGCCGCCCAAGCCGACCAGGATCGCGATGTACTGCTTGCCGTCGACCGAGAAGGTCATCGGCGGCGCATTGACACCGCCGCCCGTGTTGAACTCCCAGCGCTTCTCCAGTGTTTTGGCGTCAAGCGCCATCACTTCGCCGGAGGGTTGGCCAGAGAATACCAGATCGGGTGTCGCGAGAATGCCGCCCAGATTCGGGTAAGGCGTTTCCAACTTGCCCGCGACTTTGCCGGTGGTTACGTCGATCGCGGTCACGCTGCCGGTGATCTTGAACGGCTGGCTCGGCCCGCCGCCGGTCCAGAAATCACGCGCCTTCAGCTTCTCCGGAGTCGACTCCTCGACGGTGATCCGGTTGCAGCTTTCGATCACGGGAATGTACCAAAGCTTGAGATCGGGATTATAGGCTGTGGGCGGCCAATTCTTCCCTCCCATATTGCCGGGACAGATATCGGCGATCTTGTTGTCGCGATGCGGTGTCACGGATGCGTTGTAACGCTGCACCTGTTTATTCGGATCATACTCGATCGGCTTGCCGGATTCCTGATCGAGGCCTTTCGTCCAGGTCACTTTCTTCACGAAGGGCAGTCCCCACACGAACTTGCCGGTGGTGCGGTCGATCGCGTAGGCGAAGCCGTTCCGATCCGCTTCCAGCGCGAGCTTCAACGTTGTGCCGTTGGGTCCGGGCACATCGACCAGGACGTTCTCGGCGACGCTGTCGTAGTCGTAGGGATCATTCGGCGTGTGCTGATAGTGCCATTTGATCTTTCCGGTGTTGGCATCGAGCGCGAGCGAACTGTCGGTATAAAGATTGTCGCCGGGCCGATACTGGTTGTCCCAGTCCGGGCCTGGATTGCCGACGCCCCAGATGATGGTGTCGGTCGCTGGATCGTAGCTTCCCGTGACCCAGGTCGAACCGCCGCCGCTGGCCGCGGCGTTCTTGTCGTCCTTCCAGGTGTCGTGACCCGGCTCGCCCTTGCCTGGAATCGTGAAGGTGCGCCAAACTTCTTTCTGGGTCGCCAGATCGGTCGCCGCGACCCAGCCACGGATTCCGTACTCCGCGCCGGCCACGCCTGTTATCGCCATGTTCTTGACGATGAGCGGTGCGCCGGTAATGACTTCGCCCTTGTCGGGATTGGCGACCTGGCGTTGCCAGGCGACCTGGCCGTTGTCCTTGTTGGTCGCGATCAGCCTGCCATCGAGCGTGTGCGAGATGACCAGGTTGCCCCACAACGCGACGCCGCGGTTGTCGACGCCGCAGCACGCGACGGCGCCGGCCCAGTCATGATCGGTCTTGGGATCCATCTTCCAGAGCAGGGTGCCTTGTCCGCCATGGGCGTCGATCTTGTACACCGAACCCCATCCGTCGGTGACGTACATGAAACCGTTCTCGACGATCGGCGTGCCTTCCAGGCCGCCATGGGTCCAGATGCCGCCGCCCTCGACGCCGCCAAGATGCATCGTCCATGCGACCTTGAGGTTCTTCACATTGTCCCTGTTGATATCCTTGAGACTAGAAAACCGGGTCGCCGAGAAGTTCTTGTGATGAAGGAGCCAGTTGCCCGGCTCCTTGTCCGCGTTGAGCAGCCGGTCGTGAGTGACCTCATCCGCTGCGCGGGCGGGCAGGGGGCCGGCAAAGCCGACAGCCGCAAGCACAGTTGCGAGCACGGATGTCCGCATGAGGGGTCGATGATTCTTGAAACGTTTCATGGTCGTTTACCTCCTCGTTGATGACTTCGTTTTGCATTGCACGCCCGGCACGTCCGGGCGCACGGTTGAGAAGTCTTGTTTCAGCAAATCAAATCGCTTGCTGTCGCACGCTCATGGTAATCCCTGGACTTTCACCTCCGTCTCTATCGTCCCGGCCTTCTGAAAAACGATGGAGCAGTTGAATGCCTCGCCCGCGGCGAGCGCCTGCCGTGTCTGCAGCAGCATGACGTGATAAGCGTCGGATTTGAGAACGGTTGTGCTGCTCGCCGCGATCGGTATCGAGGGGATCTCGCGCATGGCAGGAGACCCTTCGCCGCGATCGACCGTATGCTTCGCGGAGAAATTCGCGACCGGGCATCGCACGCGCAGCAGCATGTCCGCGACATCGGCTTCGTTCTTTATCGTCATCGATAACGCGATATTGCCGCCCACCTGCTCGGCTGCATGCACCCACGCATCGGAAATTTTGACAGCTTCGCCTCCAGCGCTACGGGCAGGAGTGATCGCAGCTCCCAGATGAAGCAATACAACGGCAGCGCCTGCAAAAGTTGCGGTGCAATGTTGATTCGGAATCAATGCCGAAGCCGCGAACACGGATCGTTTTCCCCTCTGATCGATGGTCCGGGATCTCGATGCGAATGCTCGGATGAAGATCGTCGCACGGTTCAGCCGCCAAGATTCTTGACGATCGAACCCGCACGACCGCTGCTGGTATTTTTCGCACCTCGCGCGATGTCCGACCCGAGTTCGTAATGCGCGCCACAGTGGACACCCGCCTGATCGGCCGTCTGGGCACTCGCACCGAACGGAGCGAGCAAAGCAAGGCTTGCGGCAAGCGCGATGCATTTCATGCGTTCTCTCCCAATGGATGCGCGTCATTTTTTTTGACGCTGCGTGCCGACAATCTTCCTGAAACCGGAAAGCGTCAATACGAAAACAAGGGAGACGCGAACGTAACTCGACGCCATGGCGTCGACTGCACAACGATACGGCAAGAAAAAAATTTGCGCCGTCATTTTTCCGCCAAACGAAACGCGACACGCATTCCGGTGCGACGCAACATCTGAAGAACCACTCGAACTGTCTGAATTGGCAGGAAAACGAACGGATTGCCGGATCGCGCTACCGCGCCTGTCGTTGCTTGATTTCTAGGGGCCGCCCAGCGCAACCCCGACCTCGATCGGTTCGAGCGCGGGTGTATTGCAGCGCCAGCCGCCGCTGTCGGTTTTCTGGAAGGCGAACGTCTTTTCAATCCGTAGTTTGTGCGCCACCGAAAAACTATCTCTGCTTTCCTGCAACGGTTTTGCTTTCCCGGATCTCAGGTCCCAGCATCGCCCGGTGCAACCTGATGCGATCGGACTGCAGACCGCAAACGGGGACAGAACGACCATTTCAACCTCGGCCGTCACCAGGGCCTCTTGCGCCGATACTTCGGTGTCGATCTGGAAGACACGGCTGACCAAAAGGAAGTCCTCGCAAGCGTTGGCCGAATGGATTTGCGCGACGCATAAATCAACCGCGTCGGCGTCGGGGACGGGCGAGAACTGATGCTGTCCAAAAATTCGTTTGGGGTCGCCTTTGGCAGCGACGATCTCGGCTGTTTTCCGGCTGATATACTCCGCCAGGCAACTCTCGGACGGCGACAATTCCTCCAGCGGCACGTTTTCCTTATCCGTCAGATTGCACCTTCGGTCGCGGTCTCTGCTCCAACGTTCGTATTCGGCGAACGCTGCTTTTGCCTCGTCGCCCTTCAACTTGGCAATCAGCCCGAGAACGTGGCTGTTGAGTTCGGTCTTTGCAGTGGCCAAGGACGGATCGCTGCAAATCAGCATCCCGGCGGCGGTATTGGTCGCCAGGCAATCGAAATTCGGATCGCTTAAGATGGCGGTTCTCTCTTCGGTTTCCTTCAGCAGGCACGTCTTGATGGATTTGACGTCCTGGCTCGAAATATTTTGCGCGGCAAAAATACCGCAGCTTGAATTGCGATCCGCGATCCATTCCGCGTTTTCCTCGATCGCGAGGCTGCGATTGGGAAGCCGATCCAGCCTGTCCTGGATCGCGCCGTTCAGCCTCGCGGCTGCGTCGTTGAGTTCGGGATCGCCACAAAATAATTGCTCTGCCGGGTGGGCGAATGCTGCACAATGATTTTTTTCAAACAGCGGCAGCGTCTCCCGGATCGATCGGTCGGAAGCGAGTGAGTTGTCCGCGCGCGCGAGGTGCCCTGACCCGATCTGGATTGCAACGATGGCCAGTATGATTGCCCGCATGCCAATTCCCGCTCAATGAAACCGCAATAAAATGATGTCGTCGACCATGGTAGCTTCTCAAACGCCGCTGCGAAATGAAATTGTTGACCGGGGTGTTTCAGATTGCCGCGGCTCACCGCAACCGATCTCGGTCGGGACGTCAGGCCGTGAACTCATAAATGCGCCAGGCGGACTGCTTGCCAGAGTCTGCTCTGCCCCCGGTAGCCGATGAATCGTTGCATCGCAGCGAAACGACGCGATGTGCTAAAAGCAGAAGTCACCCGGCGAAAATAATGCCAGCGCCGAGCACCGCGAGAACGGCTCCGAGCCAAGCCGTCAATGGTGGCGGGTCACCACTCATAATCCATATCATCGGAAGCATCACAACCGGCGCCATTGAACTGAGAACGGCGACTATCCCGGCGTCGTAGCTGCGTAACGCATAGAGCTGAAGGCTGACAGCAGCGATGTATCCGACAAATCCCGGCAGGATCGCACGAAGCACAACACTGGGCGTTCGCTTTGTCGGAGTTTCGAAGGCTACTGCGGGCCATAGAGCCACGACCGAAATCACCAAGGCTCCTCCTCCGGTGCGCAGTGCGGTCGCCGCAAGGGGGTCGGTCCCCGCCAACAGTGCGGGCTTCAAAGCAATAAGTCCGACGGCATTACAGATCGCAGCGAAGAGCCCAAGTGCAATGACGATTGCAAGAGAGCCCTGGACTGCCTCGATGCGGTGTTGGCCACGCCGACCAAACAAGATTGCGAGAAGCAAGCCACTGAAGGCCAGTCCAACGCCAATGAGCTTCCGAGGCAACATCGTCTCCCCAAGGAACAAGAACCCCAGCAGCGCAGCGAACGGAGCACTCATGCTCACGAGCAGCTGCATGCGTCGCGGCCCGCCCCGCCTCAGGCAGGCGATCATCGCGAGATTAGTGAAGACTACGCCGATCAGACTGGCTGCCACGAACGATGGCCAGTGCACCCAACTAGCGCTTTGCCAGCCATTGAACGCCGTAACAATGACGATCAAGAGCGCGAATGAACTGATCAGCTGCGTTTTTGTGAATTCGAATGCGCCGAGCTGTGTCGCAGGGCGATGAGCTATCAAGGAACCGACCGCCCAACACAAAGAAGCGCCGAGTGCTGCAGTGAGCGCAATAATGGGCATCCGGTGTACTCCTGATGGGGCTACAGATAGAGTAGCGACATCCGTAGCACCCAACAGAGAGAAATGCTACCTATTTAGTAGCAAGAGGATGCCCTCATGAGCCAAACTCCAAAACCGGGGAGACCTGTCCGAGGCTCGCGATCAGGTGTCCCTGTCATGGCGCTCCTGGACTTGTTGGGGCGACGCTGGACAATGGGCGTTCTGTGGAACCTCAGCAAAGGCGGACCCTGCACCTTCCGGGAGCTGCAAGAACGTTGCGAAGCGATCTCGCCTACGGTTCTCAATTCGCGTCTGAAAGAACTGCGTGAAGCAGGCTTGGTCGAGCATTCGCACGAGGGTTATCGCGCCACACCGACCGGACATGAACTTTATGCCCTTCTCGTTCCTCTCGGGGTTTGGGCGAAAAAGTGGGCAGCGAAGTTATCGGCGTAAGTCATTCCGGGGATAGTGCAACGAAGCGCACCAAGCTCGGCAGTCGTGTCGCTGGGTACTTCGCCTTCGGGTCATTTTGGTCGATTTTGGCATGTCCGAAGCATGTCCGGTTAGTTGGTGGACGAGATCAGGCTGGACAGGACAGCGAGATCGAGCGGAGCTGACGGCGAAAGGTCCCGGTCGGGTGCGACCGCAAGCAGCGGCGTATCGGCATACTGCATGACACCGGTTTGATCGATGGCAAAAGTCGGCCGGTAGTTCCTGACGTTGGCGTCCTCGACTATCGCCATGCGGCGATTGTCCAGCATCAGCCAATGCCCATCCAGCTTTGCCGCGGCAACGGCATGGTCCTCGCCTCGGATGGTATCGCGCATGACGATGATCCGCAGATCGTCCGCTGCGATGCCGGCGTGGCGCAGGGCGACGAACTTTGCGATCGCGTAGTCTTCGCAATCGCCGGCGCCGGCAGCGAACGTCACGAGCGGCGAGCTCCAGACATCGATCGCACCGTACTGGGCAAGATCGCTCATCGGCCGGATCGCAAGATTGATCGCGCGATTGATCTCGCCGAGGCGGGCCCGTCCCTCAAGGGCTTTCGCGCTGTCCACGATGGCGAGAAATCGAAGAGCCGCCGGAGACACGCAACGTTCGCGGTCTCCGTCGCATAGCGCGAGCTGCACCCTCTCGTCGTCGAGCTTGCGCTCGACATCCAGCCATTTTTCCCGCAGGCCGCCCTCGGACAGGGGAGACGCGAAAAGGCCGAACGGTTCGGCGGATTTCTCGACCAAGTTGGATGGTTCCGATCGATCCAGCGTCGCGGCGGTAACTACCGCCGCCGGCCCGAACCAGGCCAACCCCGACGCAAGCACCACGGCACGCCAGGCGTGCAAGTGACCGAACATTCCCATCTGACGCCCCGTGTCCGGGCATCGGCGAGGCTGATTAGCCAGCTCGTGACCGGATCATTTCGCGGGCGATGATGGGCGGCGGGGCTTTTATTCTGCTTAAAGGCGGGGCGAGCTGGGCCGGAAAGCACACAACAGGCTGAAAACCGTGTCGCCGTTTTGCGGAAGATTTTACAGATCGCCTGTTTTGGGGCGAAAGGGCCTCGCACAGGCGAGAAAGAACGCGTAACGGTTGCATTTGAAGCGATTTCTAAGGGATATGGCTAATTTGCCGCAACCGCCCGCTTTGCTATCTAGTTCCCATTTTTTGCCGGGAAATTGGCGCACTATCCTCCAGGGAAATGCAGCGAAAAGTTGTTATACGTATAGGCTGGCGATTCTATACTTCATACTACATAAGACTGCCGGAAAACTGGTCTCACTGAAATATCTATACTTAAAATGTCGATGGGTAATACTTCAATTTTCGATACTTGGGGAACGCTGACATCTCGCGGCCGGTCTGCAAAAGCGGCCTGCACAAGATTTGCACAAGCAGGAGATGGTTTCGCAATGCACTTGCCGGTGATATGCAAGCTTAGAACGTTGAATATTATATAAATATTAACCCTGTTTTGGGGTGGGGCTTTTGAACTACGCCGGCAAATTCGATGCCAAGCTGCCGATTGATGGCGCAGGTGCGCATTCTCATGGGCATCTTCACGTCGATTCCGTGTCTGCGCATGCCCTGCAGGCTCCCGCGGGAGCCATAATCGTCCCGGACGCGCAGCTGCTGTTCAACGGAGATTTCAAACGATCCGGCGTCGACCTCGTGCTGTCCAATGACGACCACGAACTGGTCCTGCCGGATTATTTTAAGGGCGAGAAGCGCGCCGCGCTGTCGTCGCCCGATGGCGCCCACCTTACCGGCGACATCGTCAATGCGCTTACCGGCCATCAACAATTCGCGCAGGCCGACGGCAGCGCAAGCGTCGCCAAGGTTATCGGCCATGTCAGCAAGCTTGCAGGCACCGCGACCGCGATACGCAACGGCGTTTCGATCATCCTGAACAACGGCGACGACGTCCAAAAAGGCGACGTGGTCCAGGCCGGATCCAACTCGACGCTTGGCGTTACCTTCATCGACGGCACCGTGTTCGGCCTCTCGTCGAACGCGAAAATGGTGCTCAACGAAATGGTCTACGACCCGAACGGGTCGAGCAATTCATCGCTGATCAGCCTGGTGGCGGGGACCATCTCGTTTGTCGCCGGCGAGACCGCAAAACACGGCGACATGAAAGTCGACACGCCGGTCGCGACCATGGGCATCCGCGGTACCGCGGTGCTGGTCGAGATCGATTTCGACGTGCCTCAGAACGGCGTCCCAAGTGCCAAATTCCAGGTTCTGGTCGAACCGGACGGCCACACGGGCAACTACGTTCTGTTCGACAAGGTTACGCTTGCTCCGATCGCGACGGTCGATCAGGCCGGCGTGGTGAAGTCCCTCAGTCAGGGAATCCTGACTTCCTATTCGGCGCCGCTGTCGGCCGATGTGCAAAAGCTCATCACCGATGTATTCTCGCTGAAATTCACCGATAATACCAACCCCAACACCAAGTCCTTCGATCATTTTACCGATACGCTGCTGCCTCAGGCGTTCACACCGATCAAGCTGGCGGATGGATCGACCGCTGTCCCGATCATCGTGAACGTGAACACGACCGGCACTGCGCTGTCGTCAGGTCCAGGCGGCCCGCTGGATCCGAACGCGCACATTCCCGGACCGCCGTTGGTCGCCACGGTCGACGGCGCGCTGATCGAACGGATCGGCGTCACCCACAGTTCGGCGATCGATACCGTGACCGCCACGATCAATTTTGTCGACATCAACGCCGGCGATACCCCGACGGTCTCGACCAAGTTCGATTCGTTCACCTACCAGAACGCCCAGCACCAGAACGTCACCGCGACGCTGAACGCGCAGCAGCAGGTCGACATCGCGGCGGTGGAAGCCAAGCTCCTCCTCACCCCCGACCCCGGCAACAATAACAACGGCTCGGTGACCTGGACCTACAGTATCGCCGACAACGCCTTCGACTTTATCGCCGCCGGCGAAACGCTGACGCTGACCTATATCGCGCGGGTCGACAACAATTTCGCACCCAACGACGAGGCGGGCACCCAGTCCTTCACCATCACGATCACGCGGGGCAGCAACGACGCTCCGGTCATTGTCACGGCGCCGGCAACCATCGAATTTTCGGGTGGCACGAGCGTCCCCGGCGGGGATCTGAAAGCGAACGTACCGACTTCGGGAACGCTGTCATTCACCGATGTCGATCTCACCGATACCCACACGGTTTCCGCGGTGCTGACGGACAAGACGCTGTCTGGACCCGGAACCATACCCCCAGGCCCGCTCGCAATATTCGAGAACGCGCTGGCCGTGTCGATCGCGACCGACAGCACCGGCTCAGGCAGCGGAACCATCAACTGGAGCCTTGCCGACCTTCCGGTTTACCTGGCGGATTTCATTCCCAAAGGCGAGACGCTGACGCTCACCTATACGGTGACGGTGACGGATTCGCAGAACGCGACCGCCACCAAGACCATCACGGTCACGATTACCGGCACCGACGCTCCCGCCGTCGTCTGGATCGCCACGACGACCCCCGGCTCGCCGGTGGGAGGGCTGTGGAGCGATGCGGCGAACTGGGAGACCGGGACCGTTCCAACGCTGAACGATGATGTCATCATCATCACCGATCAATTGCATGGGCTGACGCCGTCTTTTCCGGTCACGATCAATGCTCCGGCATCCGCCAAATCCGTGACCATGAACGACTTCGGGACGTCGGCCCCGGAATTGATCAACCAGAGCACGTTGACCATCAGTGGCCTGCTTAGTCTTGCCGCCGACTCGATTGTCGATAATTCGGGAACCGTCAGCGTCGGCGGCCTGATGGAAGTGTTGAATACAAGCGTGCTGCAAAATTCCGGCCTCATCACGCTCGCCAACGGCGGCGATTTCAAAGATCACAGCAAGATCTCGAACGCGATCACCGGAACGATCGATCTATCCGGCGGCACGCTCAATGTTCAGGTCGATATTGCCAATTCCGGCAAGGTGACGGTTGAGTCGAATGCGAAGTTGACGCTTGGCTCGGCCGCCATCGATGGCGGAACCGTCACCAATAACGGCGAGATCGACCTCGCCGGCAGTGCCGTGCTGAAGAACGGCGTGCTCGGCAATTCCGGTCAGATCAAGGTCAGCGGCGCCGGCAATGCGCTGGATAACGAGAACGTCAAGTCCAACCATATCCTTGAAGTTCTGGCCGGCGGCGCTCTGCTGCTCGATTTGGGTACCACGGTCGCCAACGCCGGTGGCACCGTCACGGTCGACGGCTTGGCCACGCTGACGCTGGATTCTGCCAGCATCGACGGCGGCACCGTCACCGACAATGGCACTATCGACCTCGCCGGCAACGCCGTATTGAAGAACGGCACGCTCGGCAATGCCGGTCAGATCAATGTCAGCGGCACCGGCAATGCGCTGGACAGCGAGACCGTTGCCAACGCCGGCGGCGTGTTCAAAGTCACCGGCACGCTGACGCTTGATTTCGATACCAGCATCGCAGGCGGAATACTCACCAATTCCGGCCTCGTACAAATTGATTCCGCCGCGGGTGCGACGCTCGATGGCGTGCATGTCAATAACGACGCCGGCACCATTCAAATCGACACAATATCCTTTGACGGCAAATTGATTGTCGATGACGGCACGACGATCACCGGCGGAACGCTGACGATCGGTTCGCTCGGTCTGTTTGAGGTCGAGACGCCCAAGGGGGCGACGCTCGACGGTGTGACCGTCGGCAATTCCGGCGTGGTTCAGGTCGACGCGGATTCGGTGCTCAATCTGACGGGCGGCACGACGATCACCGGCGGCACGATCACCGACAACGGCACCATCGACGTCCTGGGCGATAGCACGATCAACGGCGGCGCCCTGCTGCAGAACGGCAGCGTGACGGTCGAAAGCGGCGCGACGCTGACGCTCGACGATGTCACGATTGACGGTACCAAGATCACCGGCACCGATGCCACCGACACCCATGTCGCCAGCCTCGTTCAAACCGGCAGCGGCACGGTAACGCTGGACGGCGCGACCATCGCCGGCGGAACGTTGATCAATGATGGAACGCTCGACTCGATCGGCACCACCTTCATTACCGACGTCAGCATCACCAACACCTGCACGATCGAGGCCACTGGCGGCGTGCTGACCATCGATGGCACCGTCGCCGCCGCGCTCAGCAACTCCAATACGATCGAGGCCACCGGCGGCAAAATTTTCCTCAGCCACGAAACGGTGACCAACACCGGAACAATGGAATCGCTCAACGGCGGTCTGCTGGTGCTGGATCATACGACCGTCGACAATGCCAACGGAACGATCGAGGCCGTCGACCCTGACGGGCCGTCGATTTCGACCGTTGAGTTGCAGAATGTGGCCATTACCGGCGGCACCGTCGCAACGGTCTCCGATGGCATCGTCGATGCGACCAGTGGCGTCAATACGATCAGCGCTGCCACCATCAACAATTCCGGCACGCTGGAAGTGACGGGCGGCACCCTGACGATCGATGCGGCCAGCACGGTGCATAACTCCGGTTTGTTCGAAGCGAATGGCGGAAGCCTTATCGTCAACACTTCGTTCTCGGGCAACGCCGAAATCGTCGGCGCTTCGCTGCTCGAATTGGGCGGCGCGAACTCGTCCGCGACCGTTACTTTCGCGGCCGGGTCCACCGGCGGCGAATTGAAGATCGATGCTTCGACTTTTGATGGCGAAATCGTCGGCCTCGCGGCGACCGACAAATTGGATCTGGGGGCCATCGGCTTCGGTCCGCACACGACCGGCACCTATGTAAGCGACACCGACGATGATAGTGGCGTCCTGACCATCACCGACGGATCCCATTCGATCAGCCTGAATTTGGTCGGCGACTATAGCAACGCGCATTTCGCGGGCGGGACCGACGGCAACGGCGGCACGCTGATCACGCTGAATGCTGCTGACGATGTGCCGGTCTTCGTGGCGGACGAGAAAGCGCAGAGCGGCGTTGTAACGGAGCTTTCGAATACGACCGGGTCATCGGTACACGACCCGTTACCGTCTATCGGCGGCAGCATTGACTTTACCGATATCGACCTGACCGACCGGCCGACGGCGACGATAACGGCGCAGCATGTAACATGGACGGCCGCGGATCACACCGATCTATCTTCGTCATTGACGCAACCCGAGCTTGATGCGCTTCAGCAGGCGCTGTCGCTGGTACAGACGGGTAATACCAATAACGGCGCGATAGGCTGGACCTATTCGATCGCAGATAGCGCGCTGGATTTTCTTGCCGCCGGGCAGACGGCGACCATTACATCAACGGTCACGCTTAATGACCATGAGGGTGGGACCGATACGGCGACTGTCACGATCACGGTCACCGGGACCAACGACGCGCCGGTGATCTTGAGCGAGACCAATCCGGCAACGCAGGCGGTTATTGTCGTAAACCCGGTAACGCCCATCGTGCTGGCTGCGGGCGTCAACACAAACTCGCTCGGCCTTAACACGGAGACGTTCGATACGAGCAATGGCAATTTCCACAGCACGGCTCTTGATGCCAATTTCTCGGGATCGGGACACGCAGGCGTCGTCAACGGCTCATCTTCTGTCAGCGCGGCTCCGTTCATTGGACCCGGCGTGGCCGACACGACCAACTATCTGAGCGTCGGCGCCGGCGGAACCGAAACCATTACCTTCGACGACGAACAAAACGCCTTCGGACTGTATTGGGGCTCGGTCGATTCCTACAATACGATCTCGTTCTATCACGGCGCGACCCTGGTTGCTTCATACACGGGCGCGGACGTTACGCCGCTATTCCCGACCGGAAACCAGGGTTCCTTCTCCTCAAACGGCTACGTGGAGTTTGCTGGTCTGGCTTCCTTTGACAAGGTTGTCCTGGGCACCGGCAACTCAAACGCGTTCGAGATTGATAATATTTCTGCCGGGTCCGTACCGGCGCCTCACGTTGAGCTGGCCGCCCCGATCACGGGCACTCTCACCGTCAGTGACGCCGACATCGGCGACACGCTGACAGGGTCGGTGATTGGAAACGCCGTCCTTGAATATAACGGGTCAACAACCATTCCCGGCAACGTCGACGTCTCCGGGCTTATTGCCTCGAACGCCATTAAATTCGACAGCGTGAAAAGCGATGGCGGGGCGGACGTCCTGCATTGGACCTACGATCCGACCAATCCCAACCTCGATTTCCTGAAATCCGGCGACACCCTGACCATCACCTATGCGGCACAGGTCAACGACGGCCAAGGCAACATAGGCAGTCAGCCGCTCACCGTGACGATCGCCGGCACAACCACGTCGGCGAACCCCTCCCAATTCCAGGTCCTGAACGGTACGTCTCAAAACGACACGTTCAACAACATCGGCAACCATGAAACCATTTTCGGCGCCGGTGGCCACGACACGTTCGTGTTCAAACCTGGCTTCGGCAGCGCGACAATCGCGGACTTCGACGTCAACAACGACACGATAAATATCGATCACTCCCTGTTCTCGACGGTATCGGCATTCGTGGCGGCCGCAGCCAATTCGGGTCACGACACGGTCATCACGGACGCCGCTCACGAGACGATCACCCTGAAAGGCGTGACCGTCGCGCAACTCTATCAAGGCGATTTCCACGTGATCTAGTCGATGATGCTTCTCGCCGAGCGCTTCGCACCTGAAATCAGCGACTTCTTCGCGGACGCAAAATAGCGCTCGGCAACTCCGAAATATTGAAACAACGCGCGGCCTTGGCTGGAAACTGCAACGTTTCGCCCCGCACAAACGAAGTGGATCGGAACAAGCCGCTTTTCTGATGACAGCTGGTGTGTCAAACACCCTATCCTGGACATGATCGATCGCCGGAACGGTGGCCCTCAAGCAGCATGAAACGTCTAAGGATAATACGACGGTGGTTCAAGCGCAGGTTCGGCTATGCGCGGCTGGTGTGCCTTGTGCTCCTGATCGGATTCGCCGCGCTGCGGATCGCCGATCCCGCTTCGGTCGAGGAGCTTCGCGTGCGAACCTTCGATACCTTCCAGCGCATCGACCCGCGCGTGAAGAAGGCGCGGCCGGTGACCATCGTCGATATCGACGACAAGAGCCTGGCCTCGAAACTCGGCCAGTGGCCGTGGCCGCGGACGCGGATCGCGGATATGGTCGCTACTCTGACCAAGCTCGGCGCGGTCGTGATCGCCTTCGACATCGTCTTCTCCGAGCCTGACCGGCTCAATCCGGACGTGGCGGCCGACACGTTTCGCAACCTCGACGAGATGACTCGGGAAAAATTGCGCGCGTTGCCGAGCAACGATCAGTTCTTCGCCGATGTCATGCGGCGCTCGCGCGTGGTGCTCGGCGAATCCGGGCTCCCCGAAGTCCAGTCGGAACTCGACAAGTCGCTGCCGGTGACGGGCCTCGCGATGCTCGGCGAGGAACCCCAGCCCTTCATGGTCGAGTGGGCCGGTTTGCTGCGCAACGTTCCGGTTCTCGAAACAGCCGCTGCCGGACGGGGCCTGTTCTCGATCAGGCTCGAACGCGACGGCATCGTTCGGCGGGTGCCGATGCTGATGCTGGCCCAGGGCGAGACCATGCCGTCGCTGAGTTTCGAAATGTTGCGGGTGGCGACCGGCACCGACACGATTTTCATCAAGGCCGACCAGGCCGGCATCAAGAGCATCGGCGTCAAGGGTTTCCAGATTCCGACCGATCGCAACGGCCAGCTCTGGATTCATTTCGCGCATCATGATCCCTCGATTTTTGTCTCGGCGGCGGACGTACTCGAGGGAACCGCCCCGCTGGAAAAGTTTGCGGGCAAGCTGGTGCTGATCGGAACGTCGGCGGTCGGGCTTAACGACATCAAGACCACGCCGGTTTCCCCGGCCATGCCGGGGGTGGAAGTCCACGCCCAGGTGATCGAGAGCGCGCTGACCCGCGCGGTGCTGTCGCAGCCGAGTTACGGCATCGTTGTCGAATTTTGCGCGGCCATCCTGTTCGGACTTCTGGTGATCGCGTTCGCGCCGCAATTCGGGCCGGTCACCCTCGTCGCCGTCGGCGCGCTGTTTGCAACGCTCTTGATCGGAATATCCTGGTATTTCTACACCCAGCAACGGCTGCTGATCGATTTTACCTATCCGTTGCTGTCGACCACGGCGATATACCTCACCCTGATTTTCGCCAGCTTCGTCAGGGAGCAGGCGCAGCGGCGGCAGATTCGCTCCGCCTTTAGCCAGTATCTGTCGCCCGCATTGGTCGAGCAGCTCGCGCAGTCGCCGGAAAAGCTTGTGCTCGGCGGCGAGGAGCGAGAACTGACCGTCATGTTCTCGGACGTCCGCGGCTTCACCACCATCTCGGAATCCTACAAGCACGATCCGCAGGGCCTCACCGCGCTGATGAACCGGTTCCTGACGCCGCTGACCAATGCGATCCTGGCGCGCAAGGGCTATATCGACAAATACATGGGTGACGCCATCATGGCGTTCTGGAATGCACCGCTCGACGACCGGGAACATCAGGTCAACGCCTGCAGTGCCGCGCTCGACATGCTGGAGCGGATTGATGTGCTCAACCAGCAGCGCGAGGTCGAAGCGAAGGAGGGCGGTCACGCCTTTGTTCCGATCAATGTCGGGGTCGGCTTGAACACCGGGGCCTGCACGGTCGGCAACATGGGTTCCGATGTCAAATTCAATTATTCGGTGTTGGGCGACAGCGTCAATCTCGCCTCGCGGCTGGAGGGGCAATCCAAGGAATATGGTTTTCCGATCATCGTCGGCTCCAAGACCGCGCTCGCGGTCAAGGAGAAGTTTGCGATCCTCGAACTCGATTTCATCATGGTCAAGGGCAAGAAAGAGCCCGAGGTCATCTATGCCATCGCCGGGCGCGAGGATGTCGCGCATTCCGGACGGTTCCAGAGATTACGCAACCTGACCATCGAGATGCTGGCGTGCTATCGCAGCCGCGACTGGGATGGCGCGCTGGCGGCGATCGAGCGGGGCCGCAGGACCGACGACGCCGGCGCGCTCGAACTGCTCTATAATTTGTATGAGGCGCGAATCCGCGGCTATCGGGAAAACCCGCCTCCGGAAGACTGGAACGGTGCTTTTGCGTTATTGACGAAGTAATCCACGTCGTCGTCCCGGCCACCGGGTCGGCGCATCGCGCCGCCCGATGACAGGCTCCGGCCGGGACCCATACGCTGTGTCGTCTCGATGAGGCACGAAAGCAGACACCTTCCGCAACCACACACGCCTGGGATTATGGGTCCCGGCCGGAGCCTGTCATCGGGCGGCGCGATGCGCCGACCCGGTGGCCGGGACGACGCAGAGTGTGGGGCGCTCCTCGCGGAGACCGTCATACTCCGCGAAAGCGGAGCATCCAGTACGCCGCAGCTTTGCGATTCCATCACTGGCGCCTCGGAATACTGGGTCCCCGCCTTCGCGGGGACGACGTAGAGTGTGTGGCGCGTTCGTATTCAACGAATTGCTTTTGATTCAATTTTCAAACGGCAACGTCGTTCGCACATACGACTCCGCGCTCGCGACGCGATGCGCCCGAGCTGTGCATGAATTCTTTCGCCCGAAGAGGGTGCAGGGAACGCCGGGTGCCCGCTGCACCCGCAGCCCGTGTGCATTGGTAGTAAGCACACGGTAGTCACCACAGGTACCCCGGAACACCCGGCATTCCCTGCGCAATGGTTTTAACGGCTTATGTCGTGCTCTCCCCGGTGACCGGGCTCTTTTGCCACCGTCGTCCCGCGAATATGGAATGTCCGCGCCCGGTTGGGCCGACACGCCTCCGCAAGACTTGACGCCAGCGTCGGGGCGTCAGGACCACACGATTTTGCCGTCCGCGACAACATCTCTCGTCCGCGTGCTTGTGATCGCTCACAGATCTTTCGACCCGCCCTGCAACCCCATCGCATGCAAAACGCTGCCGCGTCCACCGCATCCCGACCCAACGTCCGTGACGATCATGATACGCCCCTCTCTCGGGCCGGGATGGGAAACGTTCTAGAGATGATTTGGGGTGCGCGGAAAGGAAAATATTTTTGCAAATGGGACTGGACTGGTGGAATCAGATTGATCCGGTTCAACAAATTCGGCCGTGCGCGCACACAGCGCAGCCGGATGGAGCGCCGTGCAATCCGGGATCGCGATGCGGCGGATCACATTTCGTTAGTCCGCCGTACGGGGCTGTTAGAAATCCAGTCCGTCATTCCGGGGCGCGCCAACGGGTCGGCGCTCTGCGCCGCCCGATGACGGGCTCCGCGCGAGCCCGGAATCCATAACCACGATCGGGAGTATGGATTCCGGGCCTGCGCCAAGTGGCGCATCCACGATGTGCAATTGCACATCGGGGAATGACGCTAGAGTTTGATGCGGCTGTTGCCTAGATTGCGGCCCGCCTCTGAAACCGCAGTCCTGGAGCTGCTCGATGTCTGTATTTCAGATGTATCTCATGGCGCCGATAGCACTTTGGCTTTTGGCGGTCGCCGTTCGCTTCCGCCGCTCGGCCCTGGTGTTGGCAGGGGGATTGATTGCGGTGGGTCTAGTGACCTTCGCCGCTGTGATTGCCGGATCTGTGTCACCACATCAGCTCGGGCTAAGTCCCCAGACATCGATCCAATCGATGCTCGGCTTTGCGCTGGTAGGACTGGCAGCGATGTACGCCTACAGTCCTGTGGCTGACTGGCTGGCAACGCGCTGGGTTGCCAAGCCGCCAACATTGGGTGCGTTTCGTGCGCTTGCGCAATCCAGACTAAAACTTCTGGTCGGTATCATCATCGCCTGGGTCTTCGGAGGGTTTTTGGAGGAACTGACTTTCCGTGGCATCGTCCTGCAATCGATGCAGGCACTCGCTTCGGCCTGGCTCCCACCGCCAGCGGCGGCGGGCGTGGCGATATGCGCCGCCGCAGCCGGGGCTGGGGTGATCCACCTCTACCAGGGGCCGCGCGCGGTGATCATTATCGTGCAGTTGTCGGTGCTCTTTGGGGTGTTGTTTGTCGTCAGCGGTTACAATCTGTGGGCCGTCATGGTGTGCCACGGGCTCTACGACACGATCGCATTCGTCAGATTTGCCGCCGGAAAATCCAAGTATTCCAGACTGGACGACGATCATTCCGGAGACGAAGCCGGTCAGCCCGCATCGCAAACCACCGCCTGGCTGCAGCTCGTAGCCCGTAGGCGGATTAGCCGAAGGCGTAATCCGCCGTTCCAGGTCAACCGCAGCACGATCATCGTCGTTCGCCGAAATCACCGTTCGTGTCGCTATGGCCGCCCCAATCTTCCGGAAATAGTCCCGCGCGTACATCGCGATGAAACGAGGAATACGGCCAATCGCGCCCGCGCGTGACGAGCCGGTGCTTGAGTGGATTTATATAACAATATTCGACATGGCGCGCATAGTCAGCCTCATCGCGGATCAGATGCTCCCAAAATCTGCGTTGCCAGATGCCGCGTTCGTTGCGTGCGACGCGCACGGCGCTGAGCCGCTCCCGCTTCGGCAACGCTCGCGCGAAGCGGCTCTTGATCAGGCGCCAGCGCGTGGAAAAATCGCAATCGCCTGGCGGCAGGTTCCAGATCGCATGCAGATGATCGGGCAGCACGACGAATGCGCCGATCGTGAAGGCATGGCTTTGGCGAGTCGTGGCGACCGCCTCGCGCAAGGTCGCGATATGGTCGACCAGCAAGGTTTGTCGCCGCTCCAACAGGTTGACCGTGAAGAACCAGCATCCGCCCGAAACGAACGCGCGACGATAATTCGACATGAGACGAAGCATAGCACGAATGCATTGGTGTTGTAGCTGCGCGGCGGATTACGCCTCCGGCTAATCCGCCCTACGAGTTGGCGGCTTTCGAGCGCGCTGAGGATTCGTAACGCGGCCCACCGTCATCGTCGTCCCGGCGAACGCCGGGACCCATACTCCGTGTCGCTTGTTTTGAGTGACGCTGTTCGACGGCTTTCGCACAACCACTCACGCCAGGGATTATGGGTCCCGGCGTTCGCTGGGACGACGTGGTGGATTGTTTCGCGCCGAACGCTTCACTTCTCCCTGAACGCCCGCATCAATTGGTCGCTCAGCGGCTTGATCAAATACGACAGCATGGTGCGGTCGCCGGTCTGGACGAAGGCTTCGACCGGCATGCCGGGGATCAGCTTGGCGTCGCCGAGGCGCTTGATCTCTTCGGCCGGCATCGAGACGCGGATGGTGTAGTAGCTTTGCCCGGTGCGCTGGTCGGTGGTGACGTCGGGCGAGACGCGGGTGACGACGCCGTTCAGTTCCGGCGTGGTGCGCTGGTTGAAGGCGGACAGCCGCAGCAGCGTTTTCTGGCCGATCTGCAGCTTGTCGATATCCTGCGGATTGACTTTGGCCTCGACCGACAGCGCATCGGACTGCGGCACGATCATCATGATGGCGTCGCCGGCGGTAATCACGCCGCCGACGGTATGAACCGTCGACTGCAGCACCATGCCATCCTGCGGGGCGCGGATGTCGGTCCGCCGCAACTGGTCTTCGGCCGTGACCTTGCGCTCAACGAATTCGCCGATCTTGTCGTTGGTCTCGCGCAAATCCTTCGAAACGTCGCTGACCAGATCCTTGTCGACCTGGATGATCTGCAATTCGGTCTCGGTAATCTTGCCCTTGGCCTGCGCCCTTGAGGCAATGAACTGCGCGCGCTCGCCGTTAAGCCGGGCCGCGTCGCGCTCCAATGTCGTCAGGCGCGACATCTGCACCAGGTGCTTGTCATAGAGTTGTTGAACCCCGGTCAGCTCCTTTTCCACCAACACGATTTCCTGGTCTTTTGCTTTTTCCTGCGCCGTCAGGCCGCCGATCTCCTCGTTCAACTGCGTCACCCGCTCGCGCAATTGCGCCTTTTGCCCGACCCGCCCGAAGGTGCGGACCTCGAACAATTTGGTCTCGCTGGCGATGATGTTCTTGACGTCGGGGTCGCCGGCGCGGTCGAGCAAGGCTTTGGGAAATACGATTCTGTCGACGCCGCGTTGCTCGGCCTCCAGCCTCGCGCCACGCGCCCACAGCCCGTCGAGGTTCTTGGTGACGATGGCAAGGCTCGCCTTGGTGACGGTGTCATCGAGCCGCACCACCACGTCGCCGGCCTTGACCAGATCGCCATCGCGCGCCAGCACTTCGCCGACCACGCCGCCGGTCGGATGCTGCACTTTCTTCACGTTGGATTCGACGACGACCGATCCCGGCGCGATCAGGGCGCCCGAAATCTCGGCCGTCGAGCCCCAGCCGCCAATCCCGCCGGCGAGAATGACGACCACGGTGAGGCCAATGATCAAATGCAGCCGGATCGAGGGGCGCACGCCGGTGTTGTTGCCCGGCTTGGTGATGTTGCCGATCATGTTGCCGGTCATGGCCTTGATGCCGGCGATGGTGTTGCTGTCGATCATGACTTGGCAACCCCGCCATCGGACACGATCTTGATCGGAGAAGGCGGCGCCACCCGCTGCAGCACCTGCCCCAGCACCTGTTCCTTGGGGCCGAAGGCCTGCATGCGGCCGTCTTTCAGAACCAGAAGCTGATCGACCGCCTCGATCCCGATCGGCCGATGCGCGACCACCACCACGATGGCGCCGCGCTCGCGCGCCGCGCGCACCGCACGGGTCAGCGCCTCATCGCCCTCGGTATCGAGATTGGAGTTCGGCTCGTCCAGCACGATCAGGAACGGATCGCCATACAGCGCCCGCGCCAGCGCCACCCGCTGCGCCTGGCCGGCCGAAAGGGCTGTGCCCTGCTCGCCGATCTGGGTGTCGTAGCCGTCGCGCATCTTGATGATCATGCCGTGGACGCCGGCTTCCTTGGCGGCGGCGATGATGGCATCGGAACTGGCCTCAGGATCGAACCGGCAGATATTCTGGGCCACGGAGCCCGCGAACAGTTCGACATCCTGCGGCAGATAGCCGATGTGACGGCCGAGCACGTCGGACGACCATTGATCGAGCGCTGCGCCATCGAGCCGCACCTTGCCGCGCAACGGCTGCCAGACGCCGACCAGCGCCCGCACCAGCGAGGATTTTCCCGATCCGCTCGGCCCGATCACGCCCAGTCCGCTGCCGGCCTCCAGCGCGAAGGTGACGTCGGTCACGATCACCTTCTGATCGCCGGGCGGCACGATGGCGACCGCCTCGACCGAGAGACGTTTTGACGGATCCTGCAGCAGCGTCGGCGTCGCCCGCGCCGGCAATGATTCGAGCAGGCGATTGAGGCGGTGCCAGCTCTGCCGGGCGGCCACAAAACCCTTCCAGTGCGCGATCGCGAGATCCACCGGCGCCAGCGCCCGCGCGCTTAGGATCGAGCCCGCGATGATGATGCCGGCGGTGGCTTCCTGATGAATCACGAGGTAGGCACCGACCGCGAGCACCGCCGACTGCAGCGTCATGCGCATGACTTTGGCGATGGCGCCGAGCCCGCCCGAGACGTCGCTGGCGCGCTGATTGCCGGCGAGATATTTTTCGTTGGCGTCGCTCCAGCGCTTGGTCAGGCGGCCGGACATGCCCATCGCGACCAGCACTTCGGCGTTGCGCCGGCTGGTGGCGGCGAGATCGTTGCGGCGCGCCGAGAGCCCCATCGCCTCGCGCGCCGGCGCGCGCGACATGAATTCGGTGACGACGGTCAGCGTGACCAGGATGATGGCGCCGACCAGCGCGGTCAGGCCGATCATGACATGGAAGGCGAAACAGATCGCGAGATAAAACGGCAGCCACGGCAGGTCGAAGAACGCGCCCGGCCCCATGCTGCTTAGAAACGAGCGAACATTGTCGAGATCGCGCAGCGGCTGCAGGCCCTCGTTGCGTCCGCCCACCATCAGCGGCAAGCGCACGACGGTTTCGAACACCCGCGCGTTGAGGGTCTCGTCGAGCGCGGTTCCGATCCGGATCAGGATGCGTCCGCGGATCAGGTCGAGCACGCCTTGCGCGATGTACAATCCGCCGGCCAGGATTGCGAGGCCAACCAGGGTCGGCACGCTCCGGCTCGGCAGCACCCGGTCGTAGACCTCCAGCATGAAGATCGAGCAGGTCAAATAGAGCAGGTTGATCATGCAGCTCATGATGCCGACGCCGATGAAGGCGCTGCGGCAGGCGCGCAGCGCATCACCAAGCTCGGAACGCCGGGCACCGGAAACGGCTGCCATCTATCC
>WNFA01000189.1_pt1 | contig 47611 bp, 50 predicted proteins | sample 5400481 | NCBI WGS metagenome assembly WNFA01 (sample SAMN13153340, study PRJNA577476) | soil metagenome | isolation source: 120 cm saprolite under Douglas fir tree site 2 hole 1 replicate 2 | place: USA:California | collected 2015-04-18 | reverse complement strand
TTCGGAACGTCGCCCCGTACGTCGGCGGGAGTGTTGGCAAGCGCAATCAGCACGGTCGGCGCGGCGCAAAGCCAGCCGACGTTCTCCCTGCGGATCAGCTCGAACACTCGCGCCGGCTCAACCTTCGGCAGGCAGATGTGCGTGCCTCCGACAGCCGTGATGATCCACACAAACGTCCAGCCGTTGGCGTGGAACATGGGCAGCGTCCACAGGTAGCGGTCGCCGACCGTGATATGGAAATGAACGAGGGTGCCGACCACATTGGCCCATGCATTCCGGTGGGTGATCATCACGCCCTTGGGGTTTGCCGTTGTGCCGCTCGTGTAGTTGATGGTCAGGAGGTCGCTCTCCGCGATGTCAGGCCGCTTGAACTCGGGGCTCGCGGCGGCGATTGCGGTCTCGTACTCGATCCATCCTTTGCGACCGTTCGCGCCGCCGAGGGCGACGAAATGGACGACCCCGAAGAGGTGGTCTCGAACGCTGTCCACCGCCTCCATGTAATCCGGGTGAACACAAAGGACCGTCGAGCCAGAGTGGGTAAGGATGTAGACGAAGTCGTCGGGCGTCAACCGGTAGTTGATGGGCACCAACACGGCGCCGATCTGCGGCACCGCGTAAAACGACTCGAGCTGCTCGTGAGTGTTGGGCGCGATGTAGGCGACCCGGTCGCCCTTCTTCACGCCCATGCCCTGGAGCGCCGCCGACCAGCGGTCGCACCGGCCGAAGAACTGCTCGTAGGTCATGCGGAGGTCGCCGTCGATGACTCCCTCCCGCTCTCCGTACAGCTTCCGCGTGCGGCGGGCGAACTCGAGAGGGGTGAGCGGGGTTTCCATGCCTGCAGATTATGAGTTGAGCATCAGGGCGAAGTCGGCGTTCCTGATGCCGCCGACGAAGGCCCGGTGCGCCTGGGGCTCCAGCTCGACCGCCCGCTCGTAGACGAACGCGTAAACATTGTCGAGAGTCCAGTCACCGTAACCCTGGATGCGCAGCCCATAGCGCAACCCCTGATCCTTCTTGCCTCGTTCGAGGAGGTCGGTCGCTCGCGCGTAGATGGCCCTCAGGATCTCGAGCTGCATCGATAGCTCGGCGATCGTTGTGGGGTCGCCCTCGGCCTCGACCAGGTGGTCGATCTGAGTTTCGAGGTCGGCGATCTCCTTCTGATAGTCGTTCACGTCACGACCCCGTGACTAAGTCTACTAACGAATCAGAAAGTTGGACGCCACCGAGGCCGCGATGAGGATCGCGATGATGTTGACGACCTTGATCATGGGGTTGATGGCGGGGCCGGCGGTGTCCTTGTTGGGGTCGCCGACCGTGTCGCCCGTGACCGCGGCCTTGTGCGCCTCGGAGCCCTTGCCGCCCAGGTGGCCCTCTTCGATGTACTTCTTGGCGTTGTCCCAGGCGGCTCCGCCGCTGGTCATCATGATCGCCAGGAACAGGCCCGTGACGATGGCGCCGAGGAGCATGCCGCCGAGCGCCTTCGGGCCCAGTATGAAACCGACGGCCAGTGGCGCCACGACCGGGATGATCCCGGGCAGCACCATCTCGCGCTGGGCGGCCGCGGTCACGATTCGGACCGCGGTGCCGTAGTCAGGCTTGGCGGTGCCCTCCATGATCCCCTTGATCTCGCGAAACTGACGGCGGACCTCCTCGACGACAAGGCCGCCCGCCCGTCCGACGGCCAGCATCGCCAGCGAGCCGAACAGGAAGGGCAGGATGCCGCCGAAGAACAGGCCGACGATGACGAGCGGGTCGGAGAGCTCGAACGTCGTCGAGTGGCCCGCTCGTGCCAGTTCCTGGGTGTAGGAGGAGAAGAGAACGAGCGCGGCGAGGCCGGCCGACCCGATCGCGTAGCCCTTGGTCACCGCCTTGGTCGTGTTGCCCACCGCATCCAACGGGTCCGTCACGCCTCGCACCTCGTCGGGCAGGTCTGCCATCTCGGCGATCCCGCCCGCGTTGTCGGTGATCGGACCGTACGAGTCGATGGCGACGATGATGCCGGTCATCGAAAGCATCGCTACCGCCGCAATCGCAATTCCGTACAGCCCCGCGAGGTTGTAGCTGATGAGGATGCCGACGCCGATCACGGTCACGGGCAGCGCGGTCGACATCATCCCGATCGCCTGGCCCGCGATGATGTTGGTCGCGTGGCCGGTGACCGAAGCCTTCGCGATGAGGTGCACCGGCCAGTAAGCAGTCTCGGTGAAGTACTCCGTGATGGCCACGATCAGGACCGTGATCACCACACCGACCAGGCCCGCGTAGAACAGGTTGTTGGGATCGCCGACACCGCTGCCCGGGTGCAGGTACCCGTTGACGCGCATGTACTGCGTCACGAAGTAGAAGCCGACCACGGCGACCGCCACTGCCACGAGCAAGCCCGCGTACAGCGCGCCCATGATCCAGCGCGGGTTGTAGACGCGCACGAAGAACGTGCCGGCGATCGACCCCACCACGCTCACCGCTCCCAGCAGCAGCGGGTAGATCACCCATCCGATCTGGTCTTTGAAGAGCAGCGAGCCCAGCAGCATCGCCGCGATCATGGTCACCGCGTAGGTCTCGAACAGGTCGGCGGCCATGCCCGCGCAGTCGCCGACGTTGTCGCCCACGTTGTCGGCGATGACCGCCGGGTTGCGCGGGTCATCCTCAGGGATGCCGGCCTCCACCTTCCCGACGAGGTCGGCGCCGACGTCCGCCGCCTTGGTGTAGATGCCACCGCCGAGCCGGGCGAACACAGACACCAGGCTCGCCCCAAAGGCCAGCCCGACCATGGCGTCCGGGCTCTTGAAAACGTAGTACGCGGCCGATACGCCGAGCAGGCCGAGGCCCACGACCATGAAGCCCGTCACCGCGCCGCCCCGGAAGGCGACCTGGAGCGCCTTGTTGAGGCCCCCGCGCGCCGCCTCGGCGGTGCGCACGTTCGCGCGCACTGCGATGTTCATGCCCACGTACCCCGCCGCGGCCGAGAGCACCGCGCCCACGACGTAGAGTGCCGCGGTGGTCCAGTTGATCGCCAGGCCGATGACGATGGCGATGAGAACCCCGATGATCGCGATCACCGTGTACTGGCGGTTCAGATACGCGGATGCGCCCTCCTGGATGGCGGCCGCAATCTCCCGCATGCGCGCGTTGCCGGATGGCAGTCGTAGGACGAGAAGGATGAGGATGACCGCAAACAGCACGGCGGCCACGCCGCCGGCCACACCGAACAGGACTAAGTTGGGATCCACCTACCTCTCCAACGAACCTCTCCACCAACACGACGCCCGAAATAGCGCGGAGCGAAAGGGTATCCCAACCATCAACTGAACACGCGGCGGCGCCACCAGACCATCACGCCGCCGAACACCATCAGGCCCGGCAAGAGGACGCCCGTGATGAAGATCACGGTGCTCTGGTCCTGCTGCGTGAGAGCCAGGGGAAGTGCACGGGCAGCCTTGGGCGGAATGGAGATCAGCGAGTCCTGCTCGGCCAGCCACTGGAACGAAGCCAGCGCGAGCTCGAGGTTGGAGTCGGAGTTGTTGGGGGGCAGGGTGCGGTTCTCCGCGAAGTCCGCCGTGCCCACCATCACAATCCGGGTCCGCTTGTCGCCCGCGGGCTTCTCGAGCGACTCCATGATGTTGAAGGGACCCGAGACGTCACCCGCTTTGCGCCCGAGGTCCTGCACTGAACGCGGCTGGGCGACCGAATAAGAGGCGCTGGAAGTCGTCGCGAGTGGAGTGGCCGTGACTCCGGGTGCGGGGGTGCCGGTGATGGCGGTCGCGCGCGGAAAGTACGACACCCGGCCCTGGAGGTCGCTCGTGATCGGAGAGCGACCGTACGCGGTCACCGCCGGGATCGTCGCGTCGGCGCTCGAGCGCCGCGAAGGGTCGGTCTCGACGACCAGGGCGCCCGAAAAGCCAAGTCCGAAGGCCTTGAGCGCCGCGTTGAGCGACTCCGTGCTCGCAGCATCCTTGGCCCAGGGCTCGGCCGCGATCAGGAGCTTGCCCCCCGCGGCGAGGTAGTCACCCACCGCCTTGACGCTTGGCGCCGGCAGCGCGCTGGCGGGATCGATGATCGCGAGCTCGTCGCAGTCGCTCGGGATCGATGTCGTCTGCGAGATGAGCAGGTCCCGGGTCGCGAGGTTGTTCTTGGCGAGGATGTCGGCGACGCCGGAATAACCTGAGATCTGGTTGGCGTCCTTGAGGCCGCGCTCGCCGTCCCCGATCGCCCAGCACACGAGGGGCACGCGGTCCGACTCCAGCCTCAGAAGTGCCGCGGTGAAGTCGACCTCACCCTGCAGACTGGGCGTCAGCAGCGCGGTCTTGCCCTTGTAATCCAGGACCACGGTGTTGGGTTCCTTGAGTGCATATTTCTTGACATCGGCGTTGTCAGTATCGACATTCTCGCGGCGGTACTTCACGTGCGAGCTCTGGGCCTGATAGAGGCTGATGAGACCCTCCGCCTCCAGCTCGCCATTGCCTGCCTCAGTCCGGAAGAGACCAATCACTTGGAGATCGGAGGTGAGCCGCTGGGCGGCAAGGACGGATTGCGGCGCGAGCGTGTTGAGCTTGCCGTGAGTGAGGTCGAGCGCCGAGTTCGACCTCGATGCGAGCACGTTGACCGCGACCAGGACGGCCAGCACCACCACCGTCATGACAAGGCTCAGCGAGCCGGCACGGGCGCGCCGCGCCCAACGATTCATCGCCATCGCCGCGACTCGAGCAACCGGGTCGTGAGGAAGAGGGCGCCGATCGCCAAGCTCAAGAAATAGACGGTGTCTCGCAGCGCCACCTGGCCGAGGCTGAAGGACTGGTACCGGAAATAGCCCGCGACGTAGTCGAAGAACAGGCTCAACGGTGGCCTTGTGAAGAGCCCCAGCAGGAACGCCGTGTACCAGATTGCGAGCAGCGCGAAGAGCGAGACGATGTACGCGATGACTTGGTTCTTCGTCACGCTGGACGCCAGGACGCCGATCGCGATGGCCGCAGCGCCGACCACCACCAGGCCGACGTACGTCGCAGCGATGAGCCCGTAATCGAGAGCGCCGACGTGAATGGAAAGACCGGCGACCGAGATTGTGGTCTTGTCGGGCAGGTAAACCGCCAGCAGGACGACATAGACGAGGGTCGTCGCGATCAGCAGCAGATAGAACACAAAGGCGCCGAGCCACTTCCCCACCACGAGCTCCCAGTCGCGCACCGATGAGGTCAGGAGCAGCTCCAGCGTGCCCTGGCTGCGCTCTTCCGCGATCAGGCGCATGGTCACCACCGGCACCAGGATCAGCGTCAAGAAACCGGTGATGACGCTGAAGACGCCGTCCATCGTCGCCTGCTGGCCCGCGAGCACGGTGCCGATGAAGCCGAAGCCGGAGACCAGGAAAGTGAAGACGCCGGCGACGACCCAACCTACGGGCGAGACGAACAATGCGCCCAGCTCGCGGCGGGCGATGGCGGCGACATTGAGCAGGCCGGTGCGCCATATCACAGCATGCACGGCGTCGGCGAAGACCGGCCGCATAGGCCCGATCGGCGCCTGCACCACCCGAGCCCGCGGCTCAGCCTTCCTCGCCGGGACGCCGGCTGTGCGAGCGGCGTGCAGCTTCGCCGCGGTGGCCGGGACGCCGCGCGTCCGCGATGCGACCTGCTTGCGGACCTTGGCTCGGCGTCGTCGCGATGACTTGCTCACTCTTCCCCTTCCTGGACCTCGGCTTCGTCCTCGTCTGTTTCATCCGTGGTCAGGCTCAGGAACACGTCCTCGAGGGTCAGCTTGTGCGCCTGGACCTCCCGGACCCCGAGCCCGGCCGCGACCGCGGCCCGAGCGAGCTCTTCGCGAAGGCTCGGGCTGTTGCCCTTGACGACCACCTCCCACAACTCATTGCCCGCGGAGCTGACCACGACCTCGTCCACACCTTCGACCTCGCGCAGCTTCGCCTCGATCTCCTCGGCGCCGGCCTCGCCCCGGAGGACCATCTCGATCTCCTGCCCGTGGTCGCGCCCGAAACGCTCGGTCAGGCGCTGCGGCGTGTCGTCAGCAACGAGCCGGCCCTGGTTGATGATCAGCACCCGCTCGCAGGTCGCCGCAACCTCGGGGAGGATGTGGCTCGACAGGATGACGGTGTGCTCCCGCCCGAGCTCCTTGATCAGGTTGCGGGTCTCGCGAGTCTGAGCGGGGTCGAGCCCGGCGGTCGGCTCGTCGAGGATGACGACCTCGGGGTCGTGGACGATCGCCTGGGCCAGGCCGACACGCTGGCGCAGCCCCTTTGACAGCCTGGCGATGATCTCCGTCCGCCGGTCCTCGAGACCGCAGGCGTCGATCGCGTGCTCCACGCGTGCGCGCCGCACCGATGGCGCCACCCCACGCAGCCGGCACATGAGGTCGAGAAATCCCGCGACGCGCATCTCGTTGTAGAGCGGGTTGGTCTCGGGCAGGTAGCCGATGCGCCTCCGCGCTTCGAGCGAGTGGCTGAACACGTCATAGCCGTCGATGCTGGCCCTGCCCGACGACATGCCGAGGAACCCGGTGAGGATCCGCATGGTCGTCGACTTCCCCGCGCCATTAGGACCGAGGAATCCCAGCACCTGGCCCTTGGGCACCGAGAACGTCACATCCTGGATCGCAGGGCGCTCGTCGTAGAACTTCGTGAGTCCTTGAACCTCGATCAAAGCCTTAGAAGTGTTACAGACGCTGCGACCCGCTCGGTTTCGGCGTTCACCAGGCCAGGTCGAAGGGCTCAAGGCCTCCGCCCGCGGCCGACCACTCCGCGTTGACGCCGGCGACCCGGGCGTGGCCCGGGCCGCGGCGAGCGGCCTCGAGCAGCCGATCCAGGTCGGGCCGAGCACCCTCGGCGACAAATTCGACCGAGCCGTCGTCGAGGTTCCGGACCCAGCCTCGAAGCCCCAACCCGCGGGCCTCGCGCGCGAGGAAGTAGCGGAAACCGACTCCCTGGACGTCACCGCGGATGACGCCATGAAGGCGCTCGTGTTGCACGACTGGTATATCGTCCCCCGAATGGCCGCCTCGTCCCTGATCGCGATCGGTGACGAGCTCGTCGGCGGGTTCACCCTCGACTCCAACTCTCACTGGCTGGCGGAGCGGCTCCGGCTGCTCGGATACCCCGTCAAGCGCATCACCGCCATCCGCGACCGACCCCAGGAGATCGTCGAACAGCTGCGTCGCGAGCTCGCCGACCCTGAGCTCACGCACGTATTCGTGAGCGGCGGCCTTGGGCCGACCCCAGACGACCGTACCTTTGCTTCCGTGGCCGAGGCGCTCGGCCGTGAGCTCGTGATCTGGGACGAGACCCTGGCCCGCATCGAGCGGCGGGTACGCAGGATGCACGAGGCGGGACTGCTCGAGTCACCCGACGTCACCGAGGGCAACCTGCGGATGGCGCGCATCCCCGACCGGCCGCTGCACGTGTTCAGGAACAAGCGAGGCATGGCGCCGGGCGTCGTCTACGAAGTCGAGGGCAAGCGCATCTTCGTGCTGCCCGGGGTGCCCTTAGAGCTGAAGGGCATATTCACAGAAGAGCTCGAGCCCCAGTTCCTCGCCGACGGTTCGGCCGCGACCGTCCGCGAGCTGCGTTTCATGTTTGCGGTCGAGGCGCGCTTTTACCCGCTGATGAGGGAGATCGAAGAGAAGTTTCCTGACGTCTCGATCGGCTCGTATCCGAACTTCGAGACCAAGGAGCTCGTGATCCGCTGCCTTGGCAGCGACCCCAAGCGAGTCGACGAGGTGATCGAGTTCGTGCGGCGCAAGAGCGCCCAGCTGGGCATGACCGGGCAGGCTCGCTAGCGGTGCGCCACCCCGTCATCTTCTTGCCGGGAATCATCATGCCCGCGAGGGATCGCTACTCAGCACTGATCAACGAGCTGGGCGCTGATGTGACGGCCGTAACCAAGGATCTCGAGGTCTACCGGCTGCCCGCCCCGCCGAGCAGCTACGCGATCGGCACCGAGGTTGCCGGAATTTCGAGCGCAGCCGATGAGCTGGGCTTCGACCGCTTCCACCTGTACGGACACTCAGCCGGTGGCGCCGTATCGATTGCGTTTGCGGCGGCCCACCCAGAGCGTCTGCTCAGCCTCGCATTGGACGAACCGGCGATGGACTTCACGCCCGACGATCACGCCGACGCCCGTTGGGCGGAATTTGCCCGGATCGTGACCATGCCGGTGCCCGAGCGGATGGCGGCTTTTCTCAGGACGCAGCTCAAACCTGGCGTCGAGGTGCCGCCGCCGCGACCGGGTCCGCAACCGGCGTGGATGGCCCAGCGGCCTGCGGGAGTTGTTGCCTTCATCTCCGCCGCGCGGCAACACATCGTTTCCGAGCGTCAGCTCCGTGCCTTCGGCCGACCCGTCTATTACTCGTATGGCAGCCTCAGCGCTGTGAACTGGGAACTGTGCTGTCGCCGCCTCGAGCGCCTGTTCCCGGATTTCACAAGCGAGCTCTATCTCGGTTTGCACCACCTCAACACATCGCACCTCGCCGAGCCGCGTCGGGTTGCCACCGCGCTGCGCTCGGTCTGGGCCCGCGCCGAGTCGAACGCTTCGGCCTAGTCGCGGAGCCGGCGCTCCAGCAGCGATCGTTCAGCCGGGTTTGAGCACAGCTCAAGCGCCCGTCGGAGCTCCTCACGAGCGTGCGCGCGCTCGCCCAACTGCTCCAGCAGCTCGGCCCGGGTGGAGTGGAACAGGTGGTAGCCGCTCAAAGAGATGGCCAGGTCGTTGACCTCGCCCAGGGCCGCCGCCGGTCCCGCGAAGTGGCTCAGAGCGACCGCGCGATTCAGGCGGACCACAGGGCTGTCGGCCATGCGCACGAGGGCGTCATAGAGCACGACGATCTGGTGCCAGTCCGTCTCGGCCCACGACTGGGCCTCCGAATGCAGTGCGGCGATCGCGGCCTGAACCTGATAAGGCCCCGTGGCCCTCATCGCCCCTGCCCGATCGAGCAAGGCGATGCCATCCGCGATTCCAGCCTGGTCCCATAGGCCTCGATCCTGATCCGGCAGCAGCACCATGTCGCCGGCGGCGTCGAAGCGGGCCGCCGACCGCGCCAGGTTCAACTTCATGAGCGCGAGGAGACCGAGCAGCTCGGCCTGGTCCGGCATGAGCCTCGCGACGAGGCTCGCCAGCCAGACGGCGTCATCGGCCAGGTCGCGGCGCATCGCGACCTTCTCCCCGCGGCTGAGGTAGCCCTCGTTGAACATCAGGTAGAGGACCGAGAGCACGCCATCCAAGCGGCCCGCGAGCTCTGCCTCCTCCGGCACGCGGTATGGGATGTGTGCATCCACGATCTTTCTCTTGGCGCGCACGATGCGCTGCGCCACCGTGGCTTCCGACAGGAGAAAGGCACTCGCAATCTCGATCGTGGTGAACCCAACCACTGCGCGCAGGGTCAGGGCCACCTGCGCCTCTTGCGACAGCGCGGGGTGGCAGCACGTGAAGATCAGCCGGAGGCGGTCGTCGGCCTCGGCGGGCTCAAGCCGCAAGTCGGAGCGCTCCAGCAGCGCGAGCTTGTCGCGATACCTCTTGTCCCGGCGCAGGATGTCGATCGCCCGGCGCCGTGCCGTGGTCATCAACCAGGCACCTGGCTTGTCGGGAATTCCTTGCTCCGGCCATGTCTCGAGCGCTGCCACCAGGCTGTCCTGGACCACTTCCTCCGCGAGGTCGAAGTCGCCCAGCGTGCGCACCAGCGCCGCCGTCAGCCGCCCGGCTTCCTCGCGAAAGACCGCGGCGACTGCGGCGTCGGTGGCGGTGTTCGTTTCCGTCAGTCGTTCGAGTGGTCGACCACCGGCCTTACCTCGACCGCGCCGGCCGGCCATGCCTTGGCCATGGCGAGCGCCTCGTCGAGATCTTTGACTTCGACGATCGCGAAACCTCCGATGATCTCCTTCGCCTCGATGTATGGCCCATCGGTGACGATGGCCTTGCCGTTCTTGATGCGCACGGTCGTCGCGGTATTCGGCCCCTGGAGCTCCGCGCCGCCGGTGATTCGGCCTGCCTTGGCCTGCTCCTCGAACCACTTGCCTGCCCGCTCGTAGGCCACGGCACGCTGGTCCTTGGGCAGCTTCTCAAAAGAATCCTGGTCTTCGGTGCTACCCACAAACATGAGGACGTACTTCATTCCGAATCTCTCCCAATCAAGGCGGTCCTGGTCGCCGCTTCATCTGGACGACGAACAGGTCGCTCCAAAATCGACAGGCTACCTCCCTGTGTACTCCGGTTCCTGCTTGGCCAGGAAGGACATGATCCCGATCGCCGCGTCATCGCTCAGGGCCGCGCGCGCAAAATTGCGGGCCTCGACCTCCAACGCCTCGTCGAGCGGCAGGTCGTAGCCGCGGCGAACGGCGTCTTTGATCATCGCGATCGCGAAGGTCGCCGCCTTGGCCAGCTTGGCGGCCCGCTGATCGACTGCGGCGGCCAACTCATCGGGAGCTACGGCCTGGTCCACCCACCCCACCGCCTCCGCCTCCTTGGCCGACAGCCGCGTCGATTCGATGATGTATCGGAGCGCACGCGCCTTGCCGATCAAACGGGGCAGGCGCTGCGTCCCGCCCGCACCCGGGATGATCCCGAGCGAGGACTCGGTTTGACCGATCCTCGAGCGCCCGTCCTCGACCATGATCCTGAAGTCGCAGCACAGGGTCAGCTCGCTGCCGCCGCCGAGTGCGTGGCCGTTGATGGCAGCGATCACAGGCTTGGGACATCTCTCGATCACCGAAAAGTAACCGTTCATGCGCTGCATGAAGGACGCCATCTGGTCGGCTGCGTCGGGAGCGCCGCGGTCGATGCTTCCCAGCATGGTCAGGTCGGCACCGACGCTGAAGTACTTCTCGTACTCGGAAGCGAGCACGATCACCCGCGCGGACGGGTCATCACCGAGCTCCGTGAATGCGGCGGCCAGCTCCTGCATGAGGTCCTCGGCGATGGCGTTGTTGCCCTTGCGGTGCATCACGACGCGGGCGATGGCGCCGTCTCGTTTGACGTCGACGCACTCCCCCATTTAGTGTCCCGCACCCGAGGTACGGCGCAGATGCAAGTAACTTCGGGGGTGGGACACTTTAAGCCGTGAACAGGGGAATGCCGCCCGCGACCTCGATCACCGCCCCGGTGATGTAGCCGGCCTCGTTCGAGCACAGGAAAGCGATCGTGTTCGCGATGTCTTCGGGCTGGCCGAATCGCTTGAACACGGTCCGTGCCTTGAAACGCTCGTACATCGGGTTGGTCTGCGCGGCGGCCTTGCCCGCCTCGCTCTCGATGATGCCTGGCGCGATCGCGTTGGCGGTGATGTTGTGCCGGCCTCCTTCGAGCGCCGCCGTCTTTGCGAGCCCAATGAGCCCCGCCTTCGTCGAGGAATAGCTGGCCTGGCCGAATCCGCCGAGAGTGCCGGCGACCGAAGACATGAAGATGATGCGGCCCCACTTGTTCTCCACGAGGTACGGCCAGGCTTCCTTCGTGCAGTTGAACGCGCCTGTGAGGTTCACCTTGACGTCGCGGTCCCACAGCTCATACGACTGGTTTGGGATCTGGGCCGTGTGATCGAGGGTCGCCGCGTTGTTGATCAGTATGTCGATCTTGCCGAACTCGTCCCGGACCTTCTTCATGACCTCTCGGATCTGGTCGCGGTTGGTCACGTCCATCTTGATCGCAAGGGAGCGGCGACCCATCTTGCGGATCTCCTCAGCGGTCGCATTCGAATGCACCCAACCTTGAGACACGGCCACCTGCGCCAGTACGCTGCCGGTCGCGTCGGCCGTCTTCTGCAGGTCGGGATCGTCCTCGACCAGGACGTCGGTGATGACGACGTCGGCGCCTGCGCGCGCGAGAGTCAGCGCATCCTGGCGGCCGAGGCCGCGCGAAGCGCCGGTAATGATTGCAATCCTGCCTGAGAGATCAAACATGGACTACCCCCTGGTTGAAAGGTGGCGCGCCGCGCGTGCGCGACTAAAGGTACTCGGCTGAAGCCTTCGTCAGGACCGGCTCGCCACGCTGGTTGATCGCAGCCAGCGCGAGCTTGCCCGGCCCGGCTTCCTCGGCCACGAACGTGACCGTGTCGCCGGGTTCGACCATCCCCGCAAACCGGCAGTAGAGCCGCCGCAGCCGTCCGGCGCCACCAGCGGCCTCCGCAGCGATGGCCGCCAGGATCCCCATCTGGAGCATCCCGTGCGCGATGATCCCGGGCAACCCAACCGACCGCGCGAAATCGCCGTCGAGGTGAATCGGGTTGTGGTCGCGGGATGCCTCCGCATAGGCGGCGATCTGCGCCGCGGTGAACGTAACCGCGCGCTCGGCCCTGTTCATGAGCGGATCACGAAGAGCGTGCGAGAGCGGCAGACGGCCCCGCCGCCCACGCCGGTCGTGTGAGTCTCGAATGTCAGTAAGCGCATGCCCCTCCGGCTGATGTCGGAGACGACGCGGCCCTGCGAGGTCACCGTTTCGCCCGACTTGGGGTGCCGCTCCCATTCGAACTCCTGGTCGGCATGCAGCAGCTTCGCGAAGTCGACCGCCGCCTCCGGATCTCCGAAGAGTTGGGGCGCGGTGGCTCCCAGAGCGTAGACGGCGGCGTAGGTCGGAGGCACTCCGTCTGCCGGATCGGCCCCGATCGCATGCGCAAACGCGGCGACTCGGCCGGGCTCGATCAGCGACGTCACCGCCGGGTAGGTCTTGCCCTCGACCCCCACTACTGGGCCACTAGGTCTGGATGGGTCGCATGCGAGCAAATACTCGCCGCAGCAGCAGCGGGCGCAGCGCCGACCACGCCTCCATGACCGACGTGCGCGCGGAGCCGGCCACGTCCGCCGGCGCATACGCAGCCACCACGAAGCCGTTCGCGAGCGTGCGCATCGGTTCGGAGGCCTCGGGGAAGCTCCGAGCCAGGCGGCGCGCTAGCTCGAAGGGCGTCTCCCCCACGCGCTGATCAGCGCCCGCGAGACGAGCGAGCACAAGGGTGCGCCGCCAGACTCCCATGACCGACCGTGGTCGCAGGTATCGCGCCGCCGCCGCGAACACGAGGAGCAGCAACGCGACGACGATGGCGACGATCTTCGTCAGGGTGCTCGGGTCGGGAACTCGGAAGGAAAACCCCCCGCCGCCGGCCGTCCCAGAGGGATCTTCGGCACCGGCCCCGCGCCCGGCCGGCAAGGGCGCCGCTCCCGTTGAACCGGCTCCCCCGGGTGTGTCGCACCCGAGGTCGCGCTGGCAGGTGTTCAAGCCGCTCCCTCCGCGCGGAATCGGGTTGTAGGTGCCGCTGGTGTCGTGCGTGGGCTCGAACTGGATCCAACCATAGGTCGGGAAGTAAACCTCTACCCAGTTATGCGCGTCCTCGCTGCGGACGACGTAGCTGTTGACGGTGGTTTCGTACGTTCCCGGTCCGAAGCCGCTCACCAGCCGAGTCGGGATGCCCAGCGACCGGAGCATATCCCCCATCGCGGTCGCGAAGAACTCGCAGTACCCCGCGTGTGAGGTGAACAGGAAATAGTCGAGCGGATCCACGCCAAGAGGCGCCCGCGGTGGCTCGAGCGTGTAGCTGAACAGGTTGCTGCGCAGGTAGGCCTCGATGGCCACCGCGGCGTCGTATTCGTTCTGGGCGCCGGCCGCCTGCACGATCTGCAAGGCCTTCTTGTGGATCCTGTCCAGGACCTCCGGGGTGCGGTAGTTGGGCGGTATCTGTGTGTACGGGAGGACCCAGTCCGGATAGGAGTTGCTTTCCGCCTGCAAGTCCGCGGTGGTGGCCGCCGAGTACTCGACGGTGACACCATAGGTGCCGCGCGAGGTCCGCGGCGACACGCTCGACAGCCGGTCGATGTTCATCAACGTTCCCAATTTCGTCGGTGGGGCGACCAGGGACTCGGTCGCCAGTGAATCGCGGTTTACGTGGTACAGCCGGCCGGGATAGAACAGGATGTCGCCGTTCCCGTTGGGTGGCGCGCTCATGTTCACCTTGAAGGCGGCCACGTCCAGCTTCGCGTAGTCCTCGGCGAATTTGGGGACTGCCGACTTCCTGATCGACTCGTGGTACTGACCGACCTCCGCGTACCTCCACGCGCCCGAGGAGAGGACCGTGTCGTTGACGCCCCGGAAGTAATACGGAGCCGCGAAGCTGCCCTGCACGGTGTACGTGAACACAACGGCGCGAGTCCGCTTCAGCGAGGGGTTGAGGAGAATGTCGGACGAGAAGCCGGTTGTACCGCTCCCGACGCCAGCGGTTCCCGACTGCCCGGGATGGCTCAGCGTCTGCAGCAGCTGCGCCCAGCTGGTGAAAGCGCTGGACTCCATGTCGACGCTGCGGTCTTCCGTAGACAAGGGGGGCAGCATGATCGCCACCACGATCAGCGCCGCCATCGCCACCAAGCCGCTTTCCCAGAAATCCCAGCGAGCGTCGCCGGTGAGCTTGACGTGGGCGCGCATGGCGTTGGCGATCGAGCCGGTGTAATTCGTCCACAGCAGCAGCGCCAGGGTGAGGATGAGGATGGTGAGCACATAGCCGTTCTGTTCACGAGGGAAGTTGAGGAGATTGGTGGCGAAGGCGGCGGCGCCAGGCACCAGGCCGAGTAGAGGCCGTCGCCAGCGCAAAACGCACCATGCCAGCCAGCCTCCTGCGACCCACATCAACCAACTGATGAGGTAGAGGTCGAAGGCCGAATCGGCGACTGCGCTGCCGTCCTGCACGCGCACCCACCAGGTCTGCAGGAGGGCGAGACCCAGGACCTCGCTCGGGTGCTCCGCATGGAGCGCCGGCCAGGCGGCGACGCCGGCCGCCACGGGTCCGATCACCATGCCAATCGCCACGCCGGCCCCCCATGGGATGGGCGTCAGCGCGAGCAGGCCCATGACAATTGCGCCGACGAGCGCGACCAGAGGCACGACTTCGATGCCGGTTACCCACTGTGCGGTGACCGTCGACTTCGACACCGCCAGCGTCAGGAAGAAGACGAGCAGCGAGGTCCACAGCACGCCGCCAGGCAGCGCCTCACGCGTCCTCTGCATGACCCGCGAAGGAAAGCTAGGCGATACGGATTGCATCTCGCGTCCTCACCAGGCGTGCGAAGTCATCGCCCTTGCGCACCACATAGAGATCCACGTCCTGCCCGAGGTCGAAGGTCGGGTTCTGATCTGGGCCGCCGAAGCTGGCCACGTCGAGGTAGAAGACGATCAAGGTAGTGCGGCGGCCGCGAACCGCCTGCAGCAAACGGACCCATTCCTCGTCGGCGCTGGGTGTGATCACCGCGATCGCGCGGCGCGGCAGGCGGCGGATGCGATCCCAGGCCAGGGTCTTGGTCAGCGGAGTGCGGCCGTCGGCGGTCGCGACCGCGAGGTAGTCGAGGATGAGGCGGTCCTGGCGCACGGCTCGATGCGGCTCGAGGATCGTGCCCTTGGCGTCGTTGGCGATCAGGCCGACCTGGCGCCCGCGGCTGTGAACCTGTGACGCCATCGACGCGGCGAGGCTGATCGCGTACTCGACGGTCGATTCCTCACCTTCGCCGTAGTGGACAGAGTGGTCAAGGTCGAGCAGGATCCAGAGGTCTGTCGTGAGCGGCTGCTCGAATGTCTTCGACATCAGGCGCCCGTGGCGCATCGAGAGCGGCCAGTGGATGCGGCCGAAGCTGTCCCCGGGCGTGTAATCGCGCACGCCACCGGTGTCGGGCGGATACTCGGCCCAGGCCCCGAGGCTCTGCGAGCTGCCGATCTGCTGAGCGCTCGGAGTCATGAGGTCCGGGATCGGTCTCACCCGCGGATACACGAGCACCGTGGTGCGGTTGCCCATCTTCAGCTCCTGGTTGAAGAGGCCGAACGGCTCGTGAACGCTGACCGACGTTGGCCCGAATGACATCCATCCACGACGCCGGTACACCCCGCGTGTCCTCCAGCTCACCACCTCGTTGCCGACCGAGATCACGCGGCCCGGCTGGTAGTCGGGGATCTGACCGAGGTCACGGACCTCCACCCAGGGCGCGGGCACCCAGCCCGACCGCCGCACCTCGATGGTCTCTTCGTACGACTCGCCCACAGTCGGGGAGCCGGGGTCGAGCTTGCGCACGAGGCTGATGCCTCGGATCGCGAGCCTCGGCCATACCCAGGCCACCACGCCGAGAAGGCACAAAGCATAGGCAAATGCGTACGCAGGCCGGATCGCGGTCAGGTACGTAAAGAACATCAGGAGCCCGAGTCCGGCGGCGAGGGCGACCTTGTTCATCCCAGCTGCTGGCGGACCCCCTCGGTGTCTTTACCCGTCGTACGCCATCTGGGGCACGTGCTCGCGCTCGAGCAGCCCAGCCACCAACTTGCCGGCGCTCTGCCCCTGCATCTCGGCATTCGGCCTGAGGATGATGCGGTGCGCCAGCACGGACTCGGCCAGCATCTTGATGTCGTCGGGGATCACAAAGGTTCGGCCCTGCACCGCGGCGAGGGCCTGGCTCGCGTGGAAGAGGTTGATGGTGCCTCGGGTGCTCGCGCCGAGCGCGACCTCGGGGTTGCCGCGCGTGCGCCCGACCAGGCGGGCGATGTAATCGCGCAGCTCGGGCTTTACGAACACATCTCGTACCGCCTCCTGGGCCGCGCGCAGCTCATTGGGTGAGACTACCGGCTGCAACTCGAGCATCGGCGACTCGACCTTGCGATGGCTGAGCAGATTCGACTCCTCTTTCTCCGAAAGGTAACCGAGCCTGACCTTCATGAAGAAGCGGTCGAGCTGAGCCTCGGGAAGCGGGAATGTGCCCGAGTATTCGACCGGGTTCTGCGTCGCCATGACCATGAACGGCTTGGGCAGGTCGTGCGTCTCGCCGTCGATGGTCACCTGGCGCTCCTCCATGGCCTCGAGCAGAGCGGCCTGGGTCTTGGGGCTGGCGCGGTTGATCTCGTCGGCGAGCAGGATCTGCGCGAACACGGGGCCCGGCCGGAACTCGAAGTCGTTGAGCTTCTGATTGAAGGCTCTCACGCCGGTGACGTCGGAGGGCAGCAGGTCGGGCGTGAACTGGATGCGGCGGAAGGTGCAGTCCAGCGAGCGCGCCAGCGACTTCGCAAGCATCGTCTTGCCGACGCCGGGGACGTCCTCGATCAGGAGGTGGCCTTCGCAGAGAAGGGTCACCAGGCAGAGCCGGACTTCCTCTTCCTTGTTGACGATCGCGCGGCCGACGTTGGCCATGAACGCTTCGGCAACGCGAGTGACGACGTCGGTCACCATCCTGGGCGGGCCCCCATGCCGGGGATTATAGGTTTGACCATTCATGGCCATTCGAGGTGAATACGCATGGCCGAGCCATTTGGTTCCGGAGAGCGTTACGTTGGGGTCCTGGCGGACGTGTCTGGTTAATAAGCAGATGAGGCTCAAGCTCGCCGTCGCGATCGTTTTGCTCGCCGTCGCCTGCGGCTCGGCCGGCGGGACCGGTGGCGGGGGCACCGTAGGCAGTCCGCTCACCTACGACCAGCTCAAGTTCAGGGTCATTGACGCAGTCGGAGTCCCGCTGTTTTGCGACCCGGATTTCTATCCCATCGCGCGCCAAGGGGGCGAGGAGTCCAACGCCGACGCGTACTACTCGCAGATCCGAGCCAACCCGCCGCAATATTCCGCCATCGTCGCCCACGAGCACCTGCCGTCGGGTGAGCTGAACGAGGATCAGAAGCTCACCCTCTATCGAGCCTTCAAGTTGCTGCGGGCTCTGATTCTCACGCAGAACGGGGACTCCTACACGTTCGAGATCCGGGTCAAATCGCAGAGCGCGCAGACCACCGTCGAGCTGGTCGACGGCTCGGTCCGCGTCGACGGTGTCGTCACCGTCACCTCGCGCAAGCCGAGCGGAATGCCTCCTTGCCCGATCTGCCTCGCCGATTCCACGCTGATCGCGACGCCTGGAGGCAACGTCCGGGTCACCGCCATCAAGGCCGGCATGCTCGTTTGGACTGCAGCAGGGGACGGCACCCGGATCGCCGCGCCAGTCGTGGAGGTCGGCAGCATGGTCGTGCCGTCCGGCCACTTGATGGTCCACCTCCGGCTGTCCGACGGCCGCGAGCTGCTCGTGTCGCCGGGACATCGAACCGCCGACGGGCGACCGCTCGGCAGCCTGGCGCTGGGCGACGAGCTGGACGGTTCGAGGATCGCGCTTTGGGAGCTGGTCCCGTACGGCGGCGCGCGTACCTACGACCTCCTGCCCGCCGGCCCGACCGGCATGTACTGGGCGAACGGTATCCTGCTTTCGAGCACGCTGGCGGGCGCGCGCTAGCCGCACTGGTCGGGTAACGAGTTGCCTCGACCACGTGTTGCACAGCTACCTATTCCTGTGGCCAGGACCCCGATTAGTTGCAGAAGCCGCTACGAGACTTCTTCTTCCTCGACGAGGCGCAAATGGCTGCTGACGTCGAGCCCGAGGTGGCGGGAGAAAAAGCCGGCCACGCGCTCCACATAGAGAGGACGATCCGCCGCGTAGGCGCCCGTGTGGGGCGCCCCCTGGACGATCCAGATTTCGCGCGGCCCGCGATATGCGTCGTAGAGCCGGCGGCCGTGATTCACGGACACGATGTCGTCCGCGCCGCCATGGATGAAAAAGAGCGGACGCGGTTCCAGCGAGCTGAGCACGGCCTGGGGACTGGATTCCGACAGCCGGGAACCCGTGCGAAGGCGGAACATCTGGCCGGCAAGCCACACGAACGGGGTGCCCGGAAGCTTGATGGTGTGGCGCACGTTCTCGACCATCACGGTGCGCAGGTCGCTGAACGGGCTGTCGAGGACCAGCGCCTGCACGCCAGGCTCGCCCGCCGCCCCGAGCATGGTCACCACCGCCCCCATCGAATAGCCGAGCAGTCCGATACGCGCGTGGGGGATGCGCTTGCGGGCGAAAGCGATGACCGCCTCCAGCTCCAGGACCTCCTTGATCCCGAAGGTGATGGGCGCGGCGTCGCTGCCCGGCCAGCCGCGATAGGAGTAGAGGATGACGTTGAAACCCTTGCGCCACAGCGCGGCCGAGATCCCTAGTGAGCCCTGGCGCTGTCCCTTGTGACCCCCGGACACGATCACCGTTTGCGGTGAGCCGGGCTGCCGGAAATGCCAGGCGCCGAAGTTGACGCCGTCTGCGGTCACCAGCTCGACCTCCTCGTAGTCGGCCTGGAACTCGAACGGTGTGAACGTGAAGTCGTCGAGGGGGCGCGGCTTCGGGGGCACGAACGCCCGGCGGTACAGGAAATAGGACGCGAAGACGTACAGCAGGAGGAGAGCGGCAGGGACCAACACGATGTACGGCATCGGGACCTGAACCGAAGCTTAGACGGTCTCTCCTTGGCTCGTCTTCACTCGAAGACCCGGGTCAGGCCGTAGAGGTCTTCGGGGACGCGGCGCGTCTCGCGGATGACGTCGGCGAGGGGAACGACCTCCACCTCGCCGTTGCGGCGGATCGGGATCACTCCACTCTTGCCTGCGGCGATCAGCTCCACCGCATGCACGCCGAGTCGCGTGGCCCAGATGCGATCTGTCGGCGTCGGCGAACCTCCGCGCTGGAGATGACCGAGCACCGTGACGCGCGTCTCGAATCCCGTTTCGAGCTCGACCCTCCTTGCCAGCGCGTCGCCAATGCCGCGTTTGGCGAGCTGGACGTGGCCAAACGCATCTGTCTCCGCCTGGCTGGCGGCCTCCTGCTCGAGCTCGGGGATGTGCGCGCCTTCCGCGACCACGATGATGCTGAAGAGCTTGCCCTCGCCGCGGCGCCGGTAGAGGTGGCTGACGACATCGCCCAGCGTGAGCGGGAACTCGGGAATGATGATCAGGTCGGCGCCGCCGGCCACTCCGCCGAAAAGGGCCACCCAGCCGGTGTCGCGACCCATCACCTCGACCACCATCACCCGGTGGTGAGCCGAAGCGGTCGTATGGAGCCGGTCGAGGGCCTCGGTGACGACCCCGACGGCAGTGTCGAAGCCGATGCAGAACTCGGTCACGCTGAGGTCGTTGTCGATCGTCTTGGGGACGCCGACAGTTTGAAAGCCGGCTTCATGGAGTGCCGAAGCAACGCTGAGGGTGTCGTCGCCCCCGATCGGCACCATCGCGTCGATGCCGTGGCGGCGCAGGACGCGAATCGCCACCGCCACGCCGTCCTTCATCTTGAGTGGGTTCGTGCGCGAGGTTCCGAGGATGGTGCCGCCCAGCGGCAGGATGCCGCGCACATCCGCGGGCCGGAGCTCCTCGATCACACCGCCCTCGAGGCAGCCTGCCCAGCCGTTCTGAACGCCGCTCACCGAATGGCCGAGCTGAAACGCACGCCGCGCCACCGCTCGGATGGCCGCGTTCAGCCCGGGCGCGTCTCCACCTCCGGTGAGGATTCCAATTCGCACGCGCACAGCGTAACGGCTACGGGGTCTGGCCCAATTTCTCCAGGAGTTGGGGCAGCGTCACGTCCGCGAGCGATGTCAATCGCAGGTCTGCCTGGCTGAGGTCGAGACTCGAGGTGATGCGGTTGGGAACGGCAACGCAGCCCAAACCGGCGCGTTTGGCCGCAGTCACGCCGTTGGGCGAATCCTCGATCGCCACCGCCTCAGCCGCCGCGACGCCCAGGCAGGCGAGGCTGGCGAGATAGAGGTCCGGTTCGGGCTTGACGTGTTCGACGTCGTCACGGCACACGACGCAGTCGAAGCGATCGAGTATGCCGAGGCGTCCGAGGTGACCCTTCACCCAATCTCGGGACGAGCTGGAAGCGACCCCGACCTTCATGCCGCGAGCCCGCGCCGCCTTGGCCATATCCACCACGCCGGGCCGGAGGGGCTCGGCCAGCACCATCTCGGCCCGGCGCGCGACTCGGCGGTCGAGGACGTCCTGCGACAGCGGAACGCCAAGTCGCTCCTCCAGGTAGCGCTGCGGATGGAACGCCTGGTTTGACGAGCCGACTGTCCTCACCCACAGGTCGAAGGGGAGCGCCACCCCGCGCGCCTCGTAAACCTCCTTCCACGATCGGTAGATGGGCTCCTCGGTCTCGAGGATGAGGCCGTCGAAATCGAAGATGAGGGCGCGAATCAACTGGCGTGCCAATGTAGCGAATGAAGCGGCGGTCCAAAGGCTTAGGATCGCCCTACCTGCCTTCTAGTGGCCTCCAAAGCATCTCGGTTCACGACCAAAAGTGACCTTCAAGCCTCCCCGGGCTGGATTGGCGCTGCGCTCTCAGGATTCGCGCTGATCGCAGTCGCGACCATGATGGTCGTCCTCTTCGGCTTCCTGGATTCGCGCTCGATGGGAGGCTTCCTCGCCCCCGATCCAACCGCCGCCGCCGGCACCCTGGGCCTGGTCGGCGGCGCCGAGGGCGTGACCTTGAGCATCGTCATCCTCGTCGTCGTGTTCGGAATCCAGATGACGTCGTCGCGCTACTCGCCGCGCATCATCGGCCTCTTCACAACCAACCCTCTGAATGCGGTCGTCCTCGGCTTCGCGCTGTCCTCGATCCTCTACACCTTCCTGGTCCGCGCCGAAATCAAGACCAACTACGTGCCGACGTGGAGCGTCGCCGCCGCCGAGGTGCTGGCGATCATCAATTTCGCCATCGTCTTTCCATACATCGGCTACATCTTCGCGGTCATGCGCGCCGAGACACTTGTCAACAGCATCAGGATCCATTCGCGACGCCACCTGGCCAACGCAGTTGCGGGCAAGCACGTCGTGCGGTGCCGGAACGATCTCCTCACCTCCATCAACCAGGTCACCGACATCGCTTTTGGTTCCGTGCAGCTGGGCGACATGCCGGTCTGCCTGCTCACGATCGGCATCCTGGGCGAGTTCCTCGCCCAGGACTACGTGAAGGTGAAGAAGGGTTTTGGCCCGCAGTGGTTCCAGGTCGGCCACCCGGAGCTGCCTGGCGATTCCGACCAGATCGTGGCTGAGGTCAACCGCGCGCACACGTGGGTCGAGTACACGGTGCTCTCCAGCTTCGTCCACCTCGTCGGCCTGACTCCGGCGCACAGAAAGGAGGCCGTCCATGCGATCGCCGTGGCCACGCGCGACATCGGCCTGGCCGCGATCGAGGCGGGCGACCAGGAGGTGGCCGAGATGTGCGTCCGCTTCTTCAACACCTACCTGCGTGCCGCGCTCAACCAATCCGCGCCGACGTTCGCCTCCTCGACCATGAACGAGTACCGGCGGTTCGCGATCGGCGCGCTGGAGTGGAGGCCGGACCTTTCGGTCGAAGCCGCCGCGCACGTGCTCCGCTACGGCCGGCATTTCGACGAGGCGGGGATGCCCGCGATCTTCGGCGCCGCCGCCGAGGACGTGGCCGATCTCGCGATCGCAGCGCAGTCGCGCGATCTCGAAGTGACCAAACGACTTGCAGTGTTGCTGGTCCGCAACCTGCTCGAGCTCATCCCCAATGCCCGGCCGATCGGGCTGAACGGTCTCTTCAAGGCGGTCGCCAAGCTCACGTTCTGGGCGATGGCCGCCGACTCCAGCGAGGTCGCCCACATGCTCGTCGAGGGCATCGCCGCCGCGCCCCCTGATTTCGTCGATGCCGCCCTCGACCGCATGGAGGTGATGCAGAACGGGCTGTTCTGGGAGGTCAACGAGCGAGTTGTCGCGTTCGACTGGGTCGAGGAGCCGCTGCGCGCTGAGATCCCGCGCCTCCGCACGGCGCTGCGTCGCGCGAAGGCATCCGGGCGCGGCCTATCGCTGGAGCTCGAGGAACCGCCGCCAGGCGTACCTGTCGACCTGGTGAAGCCTGAGCCGGCGGCGTCAGACGCATCAAACGGTTCGCCTTCGACCTCCGAAGCCGCTAAGGCCGCGTCGGCTAAAGCTGAAACGGGCGGTTGATCATCGCCGTCGACGTCGTCTCGAAATAATCGAGCAGCGCTTTCCGCACGTCTGGGCTCATCTCCAGGGACTCGACCGCCGCGGTCATGTGCCCGAGCCACGCATCCCGCTCGGCCTGCCCGATCGCGAAGGGTTGATGTCGCAGGCGGAGTCGGGGATGGCCGCGCTGAGCGCTGTACGTGGTGGGACCACCCCAATACTGGATGAGGAAGAGCGTCAGGCGCTCGGTCGCGCTCGAAAGGTCCTCTTCGGGATAGATCGGGCGCAGGACGGGATCTGAGGCGACTCGCGCATAGAAACGTTCGACCAGGGTTTTGAAAGTCTCAGCCCCGCCGGCGGCCTCGAACACATTCACTGCGTTGACCTTAAGGGGTCAATAGACTGGTCGCCACCATGGACCGGAAACAGCAACTCCGAATCAACTTCCTGGTACGAATCAACTTCCTGGCCGCGCTGGTGATGTTGATCATCCAGTTCCTGCTCGGCATGGCGGTCAACCTGTTCGTGAAGATCCCCACCGACCATCCCGGCTCCAACCCACCGGAGTACTTCAGCGGCGTCGCCCAGAGCGTGACCTGGGCCATCCTGCACGGACACATCCTGCTGGCGCTGCATGCAATCTTCGGCCTGGTCCTCTTCGTCGCTGCGCTGATGACGCTGGTGTCAGGCATCCAGACCCGCCGCCGCGGAATCGTGCTGTCGTCCGCATTCGGGTTCATCGGAATTCTCGGCGCCGGTTTCAACGGCGGCAGCTTCTTGAACTACCACCAAGACTTCAGCTCCATGATCATGGCGACCGGATTCGCGATCGCGGTGGTCGCTTATTCGGCCGGCCTGTACCTGGCCAACGAGACCACCACCTCAGCCGCTACCTAGTTCACTAGAACTCCCACCTCGTCGGCGAGCCTTCGAAGTCGCCATGCTCGATGCCAAACGCCCAAATCGGCCGGACACGAAAGCACGAGTTCACCGCAGGGTCCAGCATCTCGATCTTGTAGTCCGTCTCGTACTTGGCATTCTCGAGCGCGAGCAGCTTGGCGATGTCCTTCGGATCGGTGAGCAGCTCCGCGGTGCCCTCGACCACGACAGGGTTCAACGCATCCTCGGTCGTGACGACGCACCGAGGGTTGACGGCGAGGTTCTTCGACTTGCGTGACGGCTTGCTGCTGCTGAACCAGAATGCGCCGTCGTGCCACACGCCCCATACAGGCATCGCATGCGGACGTCCGTATGACCCCACGAACTCAGAGGCTGACGCCGTGAGTTCGCGGGGACCCCTTAAGTCCGGCCAGACGGTCACCACCCAGTAGTTGCGCGACGAGATGAGCCGCTCTTCCGCCCACGACCAGGGCAGGAGGCCGCTGCCTTCGGTCGCGGCCAGCGTGCCGTAACCGGGCATGTAGGGACGAGCAGATCTGGCCGGCCGGCCCATCACGCCGCCGCAGGCGGCGCGACGCCGGCGCCTTCGAGCAGCTCGTGCACCGGCCGGACGATGGCTTGCGCCGCCTCGAGCCCGGTCGCGGCGAGGTATCGCTCGACGATCCTCCTGCCCACGGCATAACCCCCCATGTGAGGAATTCCGACAGGCTCCACTCCGATCCGGCGAGCCACCTCGTCGCCGAGCACGTAAGGGCCCCAGTCACGAAACGTGGAGCCGGTGCCAAACGCGCGGATCACCTTGTCCCACGTCTCGTCGAAGACCTTCCCGGTCACGTCCCTGTACCAACCTCCGGTCGAGTCGGGGCCGCACACCTCGAAGGTGAAGACCTCGGCGAGGCCTTCGTGCACCACCCATTCGGCCAGGTTGAACGGGCCCTCGACGTTGGGAGTGCGGATGTTGTGCGCCAGCTCGTGCACCGCGCACGCTCCGATCCTCGTCTCGTTGTAGTCGGTCGGCCAGACCACCATGAAGATCGCGCCGGGGTCGGAGCCCATGCCGTAGTAGCCGAGCGTGCGCTCTAGAAAGACCGGGTCGTCGGGGTAGCCAAGCGTCACCGTGACCTCGATGCGGTCGGGGTGGCGGATTCCGGGCAGGGCCGAATTCTGGTATTCCCACGCGCGGGTCAGTTCGCGCTTGATCTGGCCCCAAGCGTCGGCCTTGACCAGGCGCTCGACGGCAGCAGCGTAGCGTGGGTCGTCGACCTCGACCCGGAATCCGTCGCCCCGCTCGTGGATCTCGCGCAGCAGATTCATGCCGGCGGTGTCGAACGACGAGATCCCGCGCATCGCGGCGAGGGCGTCGAGCCGGGCCGGCAGCGGGAGCGTGAACAGGCGCGCGAGCGCGGGGCCATCGTCGCGCACGACGAACTCGAGCTGGTCGTCGGTGCTCAGCGCCACGTGGGCATTTTCGATTGGGTGAAGCCATCGGGTGACTGCACGTGTATTGAGCCATTGTGAGCCTGGACTCAACCCGGATCGCAGCCTCCGCCGACCGGCGGCTGCCGGCCCTGGTGCGGGGATGGGCTCCATTCGTGCTCTTGCTGGTCGCCTACGAGGTCATGCGCGACGTCGCTTCGATGCTCGGCATGCCCGCCCACAATCTCGCGGGCCTCGATCGCACGCTCTTCAACGGCTACCAGCCGACGCTGGTCCTGCAAGCGGCGGTCGGCAAACTTTCGGATGCGGACGTGTTCGAAGACCTCGGGAGCGTGGTGTACGCGATGCATTTCCTTCTGCCCATCGCTGTCGGCGCCTGGCTCTGGGCGAAAGACCGCGTCGCGTTCCGCACCTTCGGGCTGACCCTGGTCGTCCTGTGCGGGCTGGCCTTCACGACATACGTGGTCGCGCCGACCGCCCCGCCCTGGCTCGCGCAACCAGCGGCCGTCAGGCATCTCATCGAGGAGACGATCCAACGCAGCAGCATCCCGTCGAGCTTGGTCTGGCTCTACTCGCAACACGATTACAACCTCTACGCCGCGTTCCCCTCGCTGCACGCAGGCTTCCCGGTGGTCGCCGCCTCGGCCGCGTGGAGCCAGGACCGCAGGGTAGGCGCGCCGCTGTGGGTCTGGGCGGTGATCGTCTGGGTCGCGGTGGTGTACCTGGGCGAGCACTACGTCGCCGACGTCATCGGCGGCGTCGTTTACGCCGCCCTGGCGATCGCGATCGTGCGGTCCCTCACGGCACTGTCGGGACGCCGGCAGCTGCAGGCCTGACGGCCGGCACCACATCTGCGAAGGTCTCCATCTCTTTCTCCCCGGGCAGGAACCAGGCGAGGACGAGAGTGCCGGCCACGAGGATCACCTGGCTCATCAGCGACTCCTGCAGGCCGACTGCGTCGGCGATGGCACCGTTGATCGGGATGCCGATGGCCGCGGTCACGAAGCCGAGCCCCATCACGAGGCCCGAGGCCAGGCCGGCGCGCGACGCCATCAGCTGCTGAGCCATCACCAGCATCAGTGGCGCCGTCGAGGCTGCGAGGAACCCGATCAGAATCGCGCTCGCGAACGCCCATGGCCCGGGGAACATCGTGTAAAGCAGGATGGCGGGGATGGTGAGCACCAGAGTCGCGAGGATCACATTCCGGCGGCCGTACCGGTCCGCGAGCGACCCGCAGCCGACGGTGCCGACCGCGCTCGCCAGCACCAGCGTCGTCGCGAGCGGGCCGTAGAACTCAGGGCCGTATCCAAGCTGGCGGTACCACGTGGGGGTGAACGCCTGGAAGACGCTGACTGTCCAGCTGCGCGACATCATCACGCCGATCACCATCGCCAGCGCGAATATGGGCACCGGGCGAGCTGTCAGGGCCGCAGCCTTCGCGGCCGCCACGGTGGGTCGCACCTGGTCGCGCATGCGCCACAGCAGGTATGCGCCGGCCGCGACGCCCGGAATGACCAGCAGGCCTGTTCCGTGGAGGCCGAACAATGCGAGGACGCCGATGCCGATCAGCGGGCCCAGCGCCACGCCGACCGTGCCCGCGGTGACGTAAACGGACATCCCAAAGTTGCGCCGCCAGGCCTGGAGCAGAGCACGCACGTCGAGGGCGCCAAATGGATGGAACGCGCCCGAGCCCAGGCCCGACGCGCAGGCGAGTACCACGAGGAGTGGGAACGTCGGCACGAAACCGACCAGCGCGAAAGTGACCGCGGTCCAGGCCAGGGCGACCCCGGTGAACCGAGTCCCGTACCGGTCCGCGATCACGCCGAACAGCGGCTGCGAGATGGCCGCCGACCCGGAATAGGCCAGGCTCACGAGCCCGACCGTGGCGAGGGTCAGGTGAAACCGTCCGATCAGCACCGGATAAAGGATCGGAATGACGCCGACGTAGCTGTCGACGGTCAGATGCCCGAGCATCAGCGTGACGAGCTTGCCGCTGCGGAGTAGGTCTTTCATCGCGCCGTGTGTCCGGGACCGGAGGTCCGACGCAAATTCGCGGCACTGGCGGCCGGAGCCAAGGAAGGGTGGCGCGACGAGGAGCGCATCGGAGATGCGTGACGAGGAAGCGCCAGGCCCCTGACGCCGGCTTCAGCGCCTCTCTCAGGGCCCCCGCGGAATCGCAAGATTTCGTGGGGTGAGCCGGCGCCCGGTCGCCCGGGCCGATGAAGTTGCGAGGACATTCCGGTTCTGGACACTAAGACTTCTATCATGGCCGGGCGTGCGCGAGCTTCTCTACCTCAGTCGCCAAGACGTCGAACGGCTCCTGGACGTCGACGCGATGCTCGACTCTCTCGGCAGAGTTCTCATTGCCTTCTCCGCGGGCATCACGATCGTGCCGCCAAGGGTAGGGATTCGCGTGCCCGACCTGGGGATCATGGGAACGATGCCGGGCTATGTGCCGGGCGTCGCGCTCGAGGTCAAGCTCGTTTCGGTATTTCCTGGGAATCATGAGCACGCCCTTCCCTCCCACCAGGGACTGATCGCGCTTTTCGACGAAAGCAACGGCGCCCCGCTGGCGATCATGGATGGCACCTACATCACCGCCATCCGCACCGGCGGGACTGCGGCGGTGGCGACTGGGGCGCTTGCCCGCAAGGACGCGAAGGTGCTGGCGATCCTTGGCGCGGGCGTGCAGGGCGCGTCGCACCTCGAGACCATGCCTCGAGTTCGTGACTTCGAGGAGATCCGCATTGCGTCGAGGGACGGCAGCAAGGCGGCGAGCCTTGCTTCGCGCCACCCTCGGGCCCGAGTCGTGGGCTCGTTCGAAGCTGCCGTCCGCGGCGCCGACGTGGTCGCGTGCTGCACCGATTCCCACGACCCCGTGATCCGTCACGACTGGCTGAATCCTGGCGTGCACGTCAGTTCGGTGGGCGGGACGTTCGGGCCCGAGATCGATCCCCTGACCATGTCCGCCGCACGCGTGTTCGTGGAGTGGCGCGGCGCGGCGACCAATCCGCCACCGGCCGGCGCCCACGAGCTCCAGGGTCTCGACGCCGAAAAGCTGACCGAGGTCGGCGAGGTGCTCGCCGGCACGCGCCCGGGGCGTTTGTCGGAGGAAGAGATCACCGTGTACAAGTCCACTGGTCATGCGGTCGAGGACGCCGCCACGGCCCGGCTCGTGTACGACCGCGCCCGCGCCGAAGGGGCCGGCGTCACCCTCCCTCTTTAGAGGCCGTCGCCCTAGAGCTCGAGCAGCCGGTACGGCACGGCGTTGACGATCAGCGTCCCGCCCAGCTTTCGATCGGCCTGCGCCACGCCATACGGATGGACGTGGCCGTGCACATGAAGCCGCGGGGCGAGCTTCTTGATCAACCGGTTGAACGCCGCGAAGCCGCGATGAGCGAGGTCCTCGTACTTGCCGCTGAAACCCTCAGGAGGCGCATGGGTCAGCAGCACATCGAGACGGCGCTTGCCGTCGCTTCGCCTCAACCGCGCAAGCATCTCGATCGGCAGCGCCCGCCACCGCATCTGCGCCTGCGTGTACTGGTTGGGACCCGGCCGATAACGCATCGAACCGCCGAGGCCCGCGATACGAAGCCCGGCCGCGTCTTCAATCCGACCGTCCACGTTCACACAGCCCTGCGGCCCCCTCGCGGGAGTTTCGGCTCGCAGGGGCGTCCACATATCGTCGAGAGGCGGCGGGACCGGGTCGTGGTTGCCCGGCACGTACAACAGCGGCACGTTGACGCAGCTGACGATGTACTCGAGATAGTCCCAAGGTAAGTCCCCGCACGAGAGGACGATGTCGGGCTTGAAATTCAGGAGCTTGTCTCCGTACAGGCCCTCGTCCACCTCGTCCGCGATCGCAAGGATACGCGTCAGGTTATGCCAGGACCTCTCGGCGCTGTCTGAGATGCTCGATCTCGGCCGCACGTACTCCGTCGAAACCGGCGACGAGCCCGTTCTTGAGGATGCGCGCGATCTGCTGGGCGGAATGGAGCCTCGGGATGTAGACGAAGTCGGCGCCGGCCTTATAGAAATGAAGGGCCTGCGGTATGTGGTCGGTCGTGAGCATGACCTTGGCTCTGGGACAGCTGGCACGGGTGTTACGGAGCAGTCGCAGATTGTCGGTGCCGCGAAGGATGTCGTCGGGAATGCTGCTCACGACGAGCTCGGCGTTCTCGATGCCCGCGTGACGAAGAGTGTCGGCGTGCGCGATGTCGCCGTAGACGATGCTGATCCCTCGCGCCTGCAGCTCTCGCATCACTGTGGGGTTGAAGTCGATGACCAGGACCTTGTCGAGCATCACCTGCCCCTCGACGGCGGAGCCATCGCTCTCGAGCTCCAGGAGGATCGAGCTCGCATCGCGGAAGAAGCCGAGGAAGATCATCGTCTCGGGCCTGGATGCCTCCCGCTCCGGCGCGGCCTCACCCACGTCGAGGTCCCGGATATGTAGCAACCTAAGCCCACCGCTCAAGACTTTCTGGACTCGGTGACTCGAATTGATCATGTAGGTCGACACGACGGATGTGATCGCGAAGGTCATGATCACGATCGTCACCACGTCAGTGCTGATCTGGTGATACGTCAGCCCGATCGAAGCGATGACGATCGAGAACTCGCTCACCTGGGCCAGGTTGATCGCGGGTAGCAGGCTGGTGCGAAGGCCCATCCGGAGGAAGTAGAGGATCGGCACGACCGATAGACGGCTCAGCATCACGAAGGCGGACGCGGCCAGGGCAATCTCCACCACCTGCAGCGTGGGAATTCGAATCTGCATGCCGAGCGCAACGAAGAAAAGGGTCACGAAGAAATCGCGGATGCTGACCGCCTTGGCCATGACGTCAAGGTTGTAGGGAAAGGTAGAGAGGCTAACTCCCGCGATCAGCGCCCCCATCTCGCGCGAGAGTCCGATCACGCTCGCGACGCTCGCCAGGAAAAAGCACCACGCGAGCGCACTCACCAGCACGAGCTCGGGCGCTTTGGCAACAGACCGGAATAGAAAGGGAAGGACGTACTTGGCCATGAAAAACCCGCCGGTCACCAGCAGGGCGCCCTTCCACAGCGAGAACGCCAGCGGGAGCAGGTTTGGATTGGTGAGGTTGGGCTGGACGGCGAGCATGCCCACTGCCCAGATGTCCTGTATGACGAGCACCCCGAGCGTGATGCGGCCGGGCAGCGTGTCGAGCTCGAACTTGTCGTTGAGCAGCTTGACGACGACCAAGGTGCTGGACAGGCTCATGCACGCGGCGAGGTAAAGCAGAGCGTAATTGCCGCCGGTGTTGCGGACGCCGAGCAGGTAGAAGAAACCAAGGCCGAGGGCGATGCAGATCGGGACCTGCAGAGCCCCCGTGAGCAGCACGGGCAGCCCGGCGGAGGCAAGTTTCTTGAGATCGATCTCGAGTCCGATGATGAAGAGCAGAAGGATGAGGCCTATCTCCGCGACGGTCTGGATGCTTTCCTTGTTCTGCACCCAGTTGAACCCGACCGGACCGATGACGACGCCGGTCACCAGGTAAGCGAGGATCAGCGGCTGGCGAAGCCGCCAGCCGACCACTGCGAGAACCGCCGCGGCGCCGACGCAGATTCCGATGCTCGACAGGAGGTCGCTGGGAACCGTCACGTTGTCGCTGCCGGACGTGGCGCGTCCCAAAGCGCGCGGAGGGCATCGGCCTCGGCGGGGTCGCCGACGATCAGGAAGCGAGGGTGGTGCAGCCCTTCGATGAGGCTCGCCGCGAGCTGGTCGAAAACCTTTGCGCCTTCCTCAGCCCCCAGACCGCCACTCAGCCATCGGCCCATTCCTCGCGACCGGGTGTTCTGGCCGATGCGCGGGCTGCGAGAGCCCGGACAGAACACCGACACGTGGACGCCGCTCCCGCGCGTCTGCTGAGCCAGACACCGCGTGAAGACGGCCAGCGCGGAGTGCCCGGTGTCGTACGGGATGGTCATCGGATCGCCGGGGAGGAGGCCACCATACGAGACGGCGTTGACGATGTGGCCGGAGCCGCGCTCCGTCATGTGTGGAAGGAAGGCCATGCTGGTCCGGACCGCACCCAGGAGGTTGGTCTCGAGCATCCAGCTCCAATCCTTGGTGGAGATGCGGTCCAGCTTGCCCTGGAGCAGGACTCCCGCGGCGTTGACCAGGATGTCGGCCCGACCCAAAGCCTTGATCGAATCGCGCGCGAGCGATCGCACCGAGGAGTCGCTGCGCACGTCGGTCGAAAGCGCCATTGCAGCCTCGCAGGTGCCGAGCTTCAGGATCTCGTCGACGGTGCGATCCATGCGCGGCGCGTCGAAGTCGGAGACCACGATGTTCGCGCCTTGCTTCGCCATCGCCTTGGCGACGGCGCGACCCACGCCGCTGCCGCCGCCTGTGACAACGGCCACCTTGCCCCACAGTGCCCCTCGAGCCGGCCCGTCCATCCCAGACAGGGACTACGTCCTCTTAAAACGTAGAGCGGTCCAGTCGTCATCGATCTTGACGAAGGCGACGGGCTTATAGCCTGTCTCGCCCGTGATCTCGCCCAGCACGTCGCGCTTGGTCCACCAAGGCGTGGCGGGCAGGTCCGTCGCTCCGCGCGTAACGCCCCCCTTCGGATACGCGATCCAGAGGAGCCCGTCGACCTTCACGGCCTTGATGGCCATTGGCCCGAGCGTGCGCAGCTCGTCCACGTCGTTCACGAACAGCTGCACCACGTCATAGAGCGTTGACGGCTTCAGCGCGGTGTACAGATCCGCGGGTGCCGGCGCCAGCTGGGCGAGATAGCCGGGGGGCGCGTTGATGACTGCGACGTGGTGGTCGGGCGCCAGGCGCAGCTTCTTCGCAAGCACGGAAAGGCCGGGCGAATCCTTGCCCAGCGCGAGCAGCGAACGCTGCGACTCGAGGTGGCGCAATCCGAAAGCTACTGTAGCGGGAAGGGCGGCTGCCACCACCAGGGTTGATCCGCGACTTCGATCGCGACCACCCATTTCACCCAGGCAAAGCCACGCTGCCCTGGCACCACGAGACGGACCGGGTAGCCATGTCCCGCATCGAGCGGATCGCCGGCCAGGCGCGTCGCCAGGAGCAGGCGGCCGGCATCCTCGATCGCAAAGCGCCGGCTGTAACCCGTGATCGACCTCACGTTCAGGCTCGCTTGCCCATCCGCGGCGCCCGGCAGCAAGCGTTTCAGCAGGACCCCCTCCCACACCTGCTCCGAGTACCAGCCGCCGGTGCAGTCGATGACCGCCGCGATGCGATCTGTATAGCCGGCCAGCTCCTCGTACGTCCACGTCCGGCCCGCGACGGCGAGGCGCCATGAGGCCACGTCTACTTCGGGCACGGTGTCGAACATCCATTGCGTCGCCACCGGGTAAGCGGCCTGAAACGAGCCCGTGGACGCGCGCGGCGCCGATGGCAGCAGCACCACGCCCAGCCCCGCGGCCCCTGCCAGGGCGCCGCCCCTTAGGAAGCTGCGACGGCTGATGTCGGTCGGTCTCAGCTTTACCGGACGGGCGAAGAGGTGCCATAGGAGGAACGGGATCACGCACAACGCCGCCCCGACGTGAAAGTCCATGGCCGTCAGATAGCCGATGTTGGGACGGCCGGCGGAATGCACGACCCCGAACACGATCGAAACCACGATGCCCAGCGCCAGCACCATCGACGCCCAGGCCAGGTTGTGGCGCCGGCGCAGCCCACGCCTGGCGATGAGGGATTTCCACGGCACCAGCAGCACCATCCCGACGCCGGCACCCGCGTGAAGCACCAGGATCGCGCGGGCCGGCTGACCGGACAGTTCGAACGCGAGCCAGCCGCTGCCAAACGCAACCGCGAGCAGGAAGAGGAGCGACAGGTTCGTGAGCCGGCCCGATGCGACCGGGGTCATCGCATCAGCCCTCGGCCTTCATCGCAGGCGCGCCGCCGTTCGTCACCTCGAGGTCGGCCCAGGTCCCACTGGCCTCGTTGCCCCCGACCAAGGAGGCGATCCGATAGCTGCCGGAGGTCGAGGGGCTGAATACAAAGGTCGCCGACTGACCCGGGCCGAGACCGTGCGTCGGATCCGGTGTCGACCAGCCCGGCTGAATCGGAGCGACGTCGTTCCTGCCCGACACCACGGCGCATGAGTTGGGCACGGTGCCGCGGTTCTCGCATTGCACGGTGACCTCCCAGCCGACCGGGATGCTGATCACGAGCGTGCCGTTGCCATAGCCGTTGTAGTTGAACTGGTAGTCGCCGGCCGGGTAGCCGGCGATCAGCGTGATCACCACCGATTTGGCCGCGGAATCGGAATGTATGTAGTTCTTGGGGTCCGGCGGGCTGCCAGGCCCCGTGCCCGTCAGCGGATCGCAGGCCACCGCAAAGAGCGTGACAATCGCCAGGCAGCCGGCCATCGCGTTTCGGGGACCCATGTGCGGTTGCGAATATGATCCCACTGAGATGGGCGACCCACGTTCGTTGAGATCCAGGCTGATCCTGTGGTGGGAAGCGCTCGAAACGTGGCGGCAGCTGTTGATCTCCTTTCCGATTTTCGCCGCGCTCACGCTGTTCCTCAACATCGGACCATTCAACCAGCCCTGGCTGCGATCCATCTTCTATGGGCTGTTCGAGGGGGCAGTGCTCAGCGGCATGCTGGCCGTGGCGACGGCCACCGAACGCGGGCGGCGGCAGCAGGGCGATCGGAGGAGGTAGGGATGGCGACCACGGTGGCAGCGGTGAAGCGAATCGTCGTGGGCGTCGACGGATCAGACGCCGGGAAGCACGCGGTCGAATTGACGGCGCGACTGGCGAAGGCCATGCGTTCGGAGGTCATCGCGGTCTACGCCCTCGATATACCGGTCGCGCTGCCCGACCCTTACACGATGCCCTTCTATCTCGATGGCAAGGTGCGCGCAGGGATCGAGCGTGACCTCGTGACCAAGTGGTGCCGCCCACTCAAGACCGCGGGCGTCAAGTTCCGCGCGCTCCTCCAGGATGGCCGGCCGGCTTCAGTGATCCTCGACGTCGCCGACAGGGAGAAGGCCGGCCTCATAGTCGTCGGCAGGCGAGGACGCGGCGAGGTGGCGGAGCTGCTGCTCGGCAGCGTGAGCCACGAGGTCGTGCTCCATTCCAAGCGACCGGTGCTGCTCGTGCCCCGGAACGCCTGACCTCGAATGGCCTCCTCGATACGGCTTGGGCGGATTTTCGGGATCGAGATCGGGATCAACTGGAGCCTCGTCTTCGTGTTCGCGCTCATCTCCTGGACGGTGGCCACCGAGGTGCTCCCACTTGACGTACCCGGCCAGCCGGCGCTGTCGTATTGGGTCGCCGGAGCCGCAGGCAGCTTCGCCTTCTATGCCTGCCTGCTCGCGCACGAGCTCGCCCATGCGCTTGTCGCGAGACGCAATGGCGTCAAGGTCGGCGGCATCACGCTCTGGCTCTTCGGCGGCGTTTCCAAGCTGGACGGCGAGCCGAGGAGTGCGGGCGCCGAGGCGCTGATCGCGGGCGTCGGCCCGCTGACCAGCCTCGCCGTCGCGCTGCTCGCCTTCCTTCTATCGCTGCTCCCCTTACCCGCCCTTGTTGCCGACCTACTTGGCTGGCTCGCGTTCGTCAACGTGGCTCTCGCTTTGTTCAACCTCGTCCCCGCGTTTCCCCTCGACGGCGGCCGCCTGCTCAGCTCCTTCTTCTGGTGGCGCCTGGGCAGCAGGCAGCGGGGCGTGCACAGCGCGGTGCGCATCAGCCGCGTGTTCGCGTACCTGATGATCGCCTTCGGCGCGCTGCTGCTGTTCACAGGTTCGGTCCTCAACGGCATCTGGATCGCTTTCGTGGGTTGGTTCCTGCTGTCAGCGGGGAGCTCGGAGGAGGTGGGAACCACCGTCAGGGGACTGCTCAGCTCGGTGCCGGTGTCCGCCGCCATGACGTCGCCGGTGGTCACGATCCCGGACTGGTTGACGGTCGAGCAGTTCCTGGAGTCGATCGCGCCGCAGCATCCGTTCACCACTTACCCCGTCCACGATCCCTCGGGCAAGCTGACGGGCATCGTACGGCTTGGCGACCTGGTCAGGATGCCCGCCGGTGGGCGGGCCGACACGCGTTTGAAGGAGCGCGCCCGCCCGATCGCCGAGGTGCCGACAGCGCGGCCCGATGAGGACCTCGCGGCTCTGATCCAGCGGGTTGGGGCCTCACTCGAGCAGCGTGTGCTGGTTTTCGATGGTGACCGGCTCGTGGGCATCGTGTCGCCGGTCGACGTGGCCAGGGTGGTCACGATCAGGCAGACGATTGGCGGCGGCGGCATGCCGGCGTCTGCGCCGACGCGCCGTTCGACGTGATCAGCGTCCGCCCGCGACATATCGCCCCCGCCGCGTGCTTGCTTCTACTCGCGGGATGTAGCTTCGGCTCGACCTCGTCGTTCGCGGTCAGCAGCGCGTCGGTTGACCAAGGCTATACGTGTCCAGTGAGCGCCAAAAATCTTCAATACGAACTCCATGGCACCATCAACGCCCACAACGCGAGTTCGCAGACGGTGAAAATCACCGCGATCACCGCGATCATGACCCTGACTGCCGTGAACGGAGGTTGGCTGCAGAAGGTGGGCGACAAGTTCGACGCGGGCGACGTGTCTTACACGCCCACCAGCGTCGGGGCGGGCTCCAGCGCAACGCTCTCCGTGACCGTCCCCAGCGCATGCACCGGCCGCGCCGCCAAGTCTTCTGTGGCGTGGGGGGACTACGTGGTCACCTTCACGATGACCACCTCCGCGGGCAGCTTCAAGCTCGACAGCCAGAACAAGCACCGCATCGCCACCGCCTGATCACCCTGCGAAAAACCCCATGAACTCCGAGGCTTCGCCTTGAGTTCGCGGGGGACCCCTAGAGGGCGGTGCCTTGCGAGTCGCCTAAGTCAAAGGCAGAGCGCTCGATCGAACGCCACCGGCGTATAACCGGTGGGCTGTGCGTTGTTGTAAGTAGGGGAGCGTTCCCTCACGCCTGTATCAAGCGTCAGGAGGTCTGACATCGTGCACTGCAACATCTGCGGCGTAGAGGCCGACAACTCGGAAGACCTCGCCAAGCACATGGAAAAGATGCACGCGATCGAGGAGACGGACAAGCCGGAGGGGGAAGAGACTTCGAAGCCTCCCGCGGAGGGCGATGTCCCTGACCCGGGGCCGATAATTCCGGCCCGGATGTAGGGACGAGTCATTCGGGTTCAGCGGCGAGAGAAATCCTCGCCGCTGATTTCTATCCCAGGGGGCCGTAAAGCTCGGGCTGCTGGCTCGGTGTTGGCGAACCGTTGGGCGCATCCTCGGCGGTGACCGCCATCTGTGAGTAGCCGGTCAGCGGTAGTCCTACCAGCACCACCTTGCCGCCGTTGCTGTCAGGCACGAACACCGCGGCGGAATCGGGGTGACCACCGGGCGTGATGAGCCAGAGCTGGTAAACCTTCCCCTTCGTCAGCGGTGGCAGCCCGTTGAAATCGACAAGCGCTACCCCCTCCACCTTCAAATTGATGACGGTGCCTCGAGCGCCGGCGAGAGCGCCGTGGCCCACCAGGTGGTACCGGGCTACTTGCGGCGGCGGCGGCGTCACGGAATTACGTCCGATCACGTTGCCTGCCGCCAGACCGATCAGGAGAGCGAGCACCACCGACGCCGCGGCCAGCAGCGCCGGCAGGCGGCCGAAGTGGATCGCAGCTGCGGGCTTCCAGCCCCCGCGCGGCGGCACCACCCTCTTTCTCGCGGGCGCGCTGGGGATGGTCGAGGCCCTTGCGGCGGCGGCGGCGACATAGACCCGCTCGCGCAGCCGCGCCGGTGGAGAGATCTCCTCGACCTCCAGTGGCAGGGCGGCAGCGGCTCGGCGCAGACGCGCGACCGTTTGCTGGCAGGTGGCGCAGCCGTCGACGTGGACGCGAATGCTCGCGGCCTCGTCCGCCTCGAGGGCGCCGAGCACCCACGCCGCCACCGAGCTCTCCAACTCCTCGTGATCAGACATCGACAAGTCCTCTACCCAATAGATACGAACTCAACTTCTCGAGGGCAAGTCGCATCCTGCCTTTGACGGTGCTGAGGGGAACATGGGTCATGTCGGCGATCTCGGATTGCGAGTAGCCACCAAAGTAGGCCAGCTGGACCGCCTGGCGCTGCTCTGCGGGCAGGCTGCCGACTGCCTCGCGCACCGCCATGCGCTCGAGCTCCAGCGAAACCTCCCGCCATGGATCCGAATGAGTCGACGTCGAGGCGAGCTCCGGCTGAAGCTCGAGCTCCTGGCGTTCGTGGGCGCCGCGCCCTCTCAGGTAGTCGATGGAGCGATTGCGGACGGCCGTGATGAGCCAGGTTCGCAGCGACCCTTTCTTGGGATCGAAGCCGGCGGCGTTGGTCCAGATCTTCAAGAACGCCTCCTGGACCACGTCCTCCGCACGACCCGGGTCCCCCAGCACTCGCATGGCGACGGCATAGGAAAGCGCCGCATATCTGTCGTACAGCTCCAAAAGAGCGTCCTCGTTGCCGGCCGCCAGGACGACCGCGAGCTCGGCGTCGGCGCGTCCTTCGGTGGCTATCGGATCACATGACCTCGAGCGTGTTTGTGGCCGAGTCGCCGCCGCGTGCCCGGCGGGTAGTCAGCTCACCGATCGGGGACTTCTTGGGCGGAGCGACTGCCCACTCCTCGTTGGCGATGAGCCTGGATGCCCAGTCTGGATTGCGGCCCCGGCGATCGCGGGCCGCGTACAGCGCCCGAGACATGAGCTTGATCCCGGCCAGGCCGGGGAGCTTGCCGATCTTCTCGTCGAGGGCGAGCAGCTCTTCCTCTCCTTGCTCATCATCAAACAGGTACAGGGCGAGCGCGTCAACCTGCTCCTGCGTCTTCACCCCCTGACCGACAGGCACCCAGACCCGGTCGAGCATCCAGCGGTCGACACGCTGCGCCTTCGCGTTGTCGGTGAGCCATTCCTTGGCGGAGTTGAAATAGAAGGCAAAGTGGCGCCGCTCGTCCTTGATGATCCGCCCGAGCAGGTCCTTCAGGACAGGGTGTCCCGACTTGCGGATGAGGGCTCCATACCCGGTGAGCGTCGACAGCTCGTTGATCGCGCCGATGGTCAGATACACAGCCGAGAAGTCTTTGAGCAGCCATGAGCCCACCATCGTCGACATGAGGCTGACGCTGTTCTGAACGCCAAGGTGGGCGCGCACGTTCGCGATCCGGTCCTGCGTATCGAACTCGATTCCATACAGGTTGAGGAACTTGCCGATGTTCTCGCCGTGCCATAGCTCCTCGTAGTTCCAGCAGGCGAGGAACGCGGTGAGGATGGGGTCCATGCAGGCTCGCGTCACCAGCAGGTGCGAGAGGTAGAGGGGGACGTGATTCTCGATGTCCATCATGTAGTGGAGACAGAAAAGGTCTCCACTGGAAAGCCGGCTGGACGTCACCGCGTCCCAATCGATCCCTGCGGTGTCGAGTTTCTTCGACTCTTCCTTGTAACGCTCGATGCTGAAGCTCATCTCTCCTCCAACGCTTGTGGGGGGCGCTGCTGGTCGATACGCAGCTCGGCCCGTGCCGGATCATTTTTCCTAGTCGACCAGCTTTCGTGGCCCAGCAACTTCACAGGCTCCTCACACAGGCCGCTGAGCGTGCGGCCCCAGTCTCAGAGCCAACGCTCGAGCCAAAAAACGCCAGGAGGAGTCAGCAGTCATGAACAGAGTTCGTACGGCAGTCACAGCAGCGGCCATCGCGGGGTCGATGCTCGTCGGTGGGGTGGTGGGAGCCACCCTGTATGGCGTGTCCGCTCTCACCGCGGCAGCGGCGACGACCGCGGCCAGCCCCACCCCGGCGCCCAGTGCGGCCTCGGGCACCTTCGTGCCCAACGAGACCGCGGCGCACGAGGCCACGGAGAGCGCGGCTCGCGAGGCCCAGGAAAACGCTGGGCAGGTCCCGACCGTACCCTAAAGTGCGGTCAGAATCGGGCAGGGCCGGTGAAATGCCGGCCCTGCCGCCCGACCTGAGGACGGCATGAGAAATCGCCTGCTAATCGTCGGAGCCGCCGGGGTCGCGGTCGTTCTGCTGGCGGGCGGGGGCGTATACGTCTACTTCTTCTCAGGCCTACGCTCCTCACCGAGCGCGCTCGGGCTGTCGGCGACGCCCAGCCCTGCGGCCATCGGAACTCCAACCTCCGCTGCGACCGGCAGCCTTGCCGGGACGTGGACGGTCACCGCCGGATCGTTGGCCGGATACCGCGTCAAGGAGCTCTTCGTCGGCGAGACCTCCAAGCATGATGCCGTGGCGCGCACCTCAACCGTGAGCGGCACCCTGACGGTGAACGGTGACTCGAGTGGCTACCAGGTGACGGGGATCACGTTCACGGCCGCGCTCACCGACCTGCACAGCGTGGATTCGGTCGCCGGGCGCAATGTGACCCAGCGGGATTCCTACGTCTCGCGCCAGATGAACCTCCAGCAGTTTCCGAATGCGACGTTCACGGCCTCGTCGGCGTCCGTGCCCGCCACCGACGGCAGCGGCCCGGTTGACGTCTCCGCGGCCGGCAAGCTGACGATCCGCGGCGTCACCAAGGATGTCGCCGCGACCGCCAAAGCTCAGCTGACCGGCGGCAAGATCGAGATCGCGGGCAACCTGTCGATCGACATGACCGACTACGGGGTCTCGCCGCCGTCAGTGCCGTTCACCACCGTGGACTCGCAGGTGACGATCGAATTCGACCTTTTCCTGACCAGGCCGTCCTGAGCAGTGCGACCGGGACCTACGTCGACACACCGCTAGCCGAACATCTGCCGCGCCACGAACAGGACGTTGGCCGGACGCTCCGCCAGCCTCCTCAGGTACCACGCATACCAGGCATCGCCATACGCGACCAGGACCTTGATGCGATAGCCCTCTGCCGCGAGCCTTGCCTGCTGCGCGGCCTGGATGCCGTACAGCATGTGTACCTCGAGCTGGTGGCGATCCATCCCGATCGCGTCGGCGAATCGCGCGACGCGTTCGACCAGCGCCACGTCGTGGGTGGCGAGCACCAGGCGCAGGCGACCGCGGTTGGCGTCGGGCAGCACCAGCGCACACAGCGCAAGAAAGTTGGCGTCGACATCGCGCTTGGCCGGGAACGCTCGATCCGGCGGCTCGGCGTACGCACCTTTGACCAGCCGGATGGCGGGTTTGAAGGCGAGCATCCGGTATGCATCCGCCGGGGTGCGATACAGGTATGCCTGCAGGCAGACGCCGACGGCCGGGTGCCGAGCGTGGACCCGGTTGTAGAGGTCGAGTGTGCGATCGGTGTACGCACTGCCCTCCATGTCGATCCACAGAAAGCCATTGGCGCGGGCCGCGGCATCGGCGAGCCGGTTGAGGTTGGCAAAAGCCGCGTCGGGATCGATGTCGAGACCGACCTGGGTTGGCTTGACCGAGATCTCTGGCTCCAGGCCGGCCTCGGCCGCGGTCTTCAACACCAGCTCGTAGTGCTCGACCGCAGCGGTGGCTTCCGACATCGCCTTGATGTTCTCGCCGAGCTTGGTGAAGACGGCGCCGATGCGCTGGGACTTGAACGCGACCGCCGCTTTGAGCGCCGCGTCGAAGTCCTCGCCCGGCATGAACCTCCTCACCGCACGCTTGACAAAGCCCCATTGCGGCACGTGCTCGGAGAGCCACGGGTTCTGTGCGCACCACAGCAGCAGCGACCTCATCCCTGGGCAATGATATTGGGGTCCACCAGGCGCTAGTCCAGCGCCGCGATCAGCTCGAGCCACGCCGAGGGGTCGTTGGGCACCACGGCCGGCCGCTTCATCGGTGGCGGTTCGGACTTGAATCCGGCCCCGGTATCGAAGAGAGCGACCCGTTCATCGCGGCCGACCAGTCCTCTCTCTCGCAGAACTGGGAGCGCCGCGAGGGCCGCCGCCGATTCGAGACAGAGAAAGCCGGCGCCCTGCGCTGCCGCATAGAGCTGCATCGCTTCGATCTCGGCTTCGGGGACCGCGATCGCTCCGCCGCCCGAGCGCCGGAGGCACTCGAGGATCAGGTGATCGCCCAGTGCGGACGGGACGCGAATGCCGGCGGCACGCGTCTTCGCGTCGGGCCATGGATCCGCGAACTCCGCCCCCTGCTCGAAAGCGCGAACGATCGGCGCGCAGCCTTCCGACTGCACCGCGTACATGCGCGGCCGCGCCGAGCCGATGAGCCCGAGAGCTTCGAGCTCCTCAAACGCCTTCCACATCCCGATCAACCCGGTGCCGCCACCCGTCGGATACACGACGGCCTCGGGCAGGCTCCAGCCGAAATCCTCGGCGAGCTCGAAGCCCAGGGTCTTCTTGCCTTCGACGCGATAGGGCTCGCGCAGCGTGGCCACGTCGAACGCCCCGGTCTTCTCGCCGAGCATCCGGGCGAGCTTGCCGCAGTCCGAGATGAGGCCGTCAACCAGGATCAGGCGAGCCCCGCACGCAAGCGCTTCCAGCTGGTTGGCGGTCGGAGCGTCCGCCGGCATGACCACCGTGGCGCGCACGCCGGCGGCGGCGGCGTATGCGGCCAGGGCGCCGGCTGCGTTGCCTGCCGACGGGGCTACGAGGTGCGTCGCCCCCAGCTCGGCGGCACGGCTCACCGCCACGGCCATGCCCCTGGCTTTGAACGATCCCGTCGGGTTCACGCTCTCCGCCTTGATGTGCAGGCCGGACAGTCCCAGCCTGCGGGCGAGGCGGCCGGGCGGAAGCAGCGGAGTCGCGCCTTCGCCAAGCGAGGTGACGAAGGACCGCCGGCGCACGGGCAGCAGCTCCTCCCAGCGCCACAGCCCTCCGCGCCGGCCGGCGACTACCTCCTGGGTCAGTCTCGAGCGGGCAACGGCCAGGTCATAGCGCGCCAGCAGGGTCCGGCCGTCGCTTGGATCGGTGCTTTGCAGCTCATCCGCGCTGTAGCGGATACCGGAGCGCGAGCCCTCGAGGAAGGCAAGGGTGGATGCGGTCGCTTCTTGGTTTTGGGCCATCCCTACAGCCGGAGACTAATCAAATCGAAGCGGCCCGCGTCCCGCGCTCGGCCTAGTGGCTCCTCTTGGATCTCGTGCCCCTTCCCGCCGCACCTTCCGCACGTCTGGCACCAGCCGCGCCCTTGCGTGGCATCCGATGCGCACGTTTGGCGTCAGCGGCGTGCGTGGGCGGGTCAACGATCCCCCGCCGACGGGATGACCTTTATGCTCGAAGCGTGCTCATCCGAAGCGAACTCCAAGGGTTCACCGATGCTCAGGCGCGCAGCGCCCTCGCCGGGCTGCCGCGCGCCGGCGACTACGAGGTCGTGGTCAAGCCCCTCCGGTACCGGTCGTCACCGCACCTCGCCGCGCGGTGCGAGTTCGAGGACCGACGGATCGTGCTCCAGGTCCCGATCCCCTTTCGCTCGTTCAAGGAGCCGGTCGTCTACGCCGCGCGTCGGAAGCGCGGAAACGGTATCCGCTTCGCGTGGGCGTCCGAGACCGTCTCCTTCCGCCTTCGTCGCGAGGTGCTGCGGTTCCTGTACTGCCACGAGTGGATGCACTGGTATCTGTTCGAGGAGTTGGGGAAGCGATCGGCGGCCGAAACTGCGTGCGACCGGTTCGCCCTTCGCAACTTCAGGCGCCTGCACGTTTCGGTCGCAGACGCCGACGCGGCCCTGCGCAGGCGTTCGCGCCGCCGAGCAGTGGCCTAAGGCCTCACGCGTTTGGCGGCGCTCCCGTGCTCATCGATGATCGAGCCGGCGAGCTTGATCACGCTCTTGGCCGCGGCGCAGGAGGGATCGGTGGCGACCACCACCTGTCCAGTGACCGCGGCGCGATCGAACCGCGCACCGTCATAAGCGATCTCGACTTGGATCTTCCGCTCCACCTGGCGTTGGGCGTCGGCGCGGGTGACCATGGTCTGCGGGCGCGGGTGATTGAGAACGAGGTTCACGCGCGCTGACGGAATCTTGAGCACGCTTTCGAAGATCTGGAGCAACTCCGCTGTGTCCTTGAGACTCGTCAGCTCCGGAGTCACCATGACGAGGATCCGATTGGCTCGCTCGAGGACCCCGAGCGTGACCTCGGTCATGGCTACGCCGAGGTCGACCACTATGTAGTTGAAGGTCTGCTCGAGCACGTCGAGGGCGCGCTTCACCAGCTGTGGCGTCACCATGTCGGCCTGCTCGGCGCGCAGGGCGCTCGGGATGATCACCATCCCGGTGGGGTGGTGGAGCGCGATGCCAAGCAGGGCGTCCTCGAATTTGTCCTGGTCAGGAAGGTCGATCAGGGCCAGGCAGCCGGCCGGCACGAGGTTGGCGACGAGAGCGGCGTGGTTGTACGGAAGGCTGAGGTCGATCAGCACGCATTCACCGCGATGCTCCAGGCCGAGGGCGGCGGCGAGGTTGACCGCGATGGTGGTCCGCCCGGAACCGCCCTTCACCGCGTAGACCGCGACCACCATCGCGGACGCACCTTACATCTGAGGCGGGAGGTTGCGGACCTCGATCGGCGGGTTCAGGCGGCGCCGAGGCGCTGGAGCGCGGGCATCTCGCCCACGAAAAGGTCGACGACCTCGGGGTCCCACTGGTGCCCGGCGCCATCGATCAGCACGGCCAGGGCATGATCGATCGGGAGCCGCGCTCGGTATGGGCGATCGTTGACGAGCGCGTCGAACGCATCGCAAACCGACACAATCCCGGCGAGGCGCGGGATTTCCCGAGCGTGAAGTCCGTCCGGATAGCCGCGTCCATCGAATCGCTCGTGGTGGTGGCGGATGATCGGCAGCAATGTCGAAAGCGAGCGCAGCGGCCCAATGATTTTCTCGCCGGTCACCACATGCGATTGCATGCGCGCCGCCTCAATGGCCTCGAGCCGCCCCGGCTTGAGGAGGATGGCGTCCGGAACGTCGATGTTGCCGATGTCGTGGATGAGGCCGCCCCGGTACAGGGCGTCACGGGCAACCTCCGGCAGCCCCAGTCGGGCGCCCAGGTGACGTGCGGACTCGGCCACGCGCTGCGTGTGCTTGACGTAAGGGGCGTCCTTGGCCGCGACCGTAGCCGCGAGCGAGAAGATCACCTGCTCCGCGCTCTCGAGGCAGTCGTACAGGGCTTTCAGCCGCTGGGCCAAACGGACCCGAGCGACCAGCTCGACGCGCCCGAGGGGCTTGGCCATGAAGTCATCCGCGCCTGCCTCCAGCGCCCGCGCACTGTTGTCTGTGCCATCGCTCGCAGTGATCATCAAGACCGGCAGCAGCCGCCCGCCCGGACCGGCCTTGATCCGGCGGCAGACCTCGTAGCCGTCCATGCCGGGCATCTGCACGTCAAGCAGGACCAGGTCAGGAGGCTCGGCCTTGATCTGCTGGAGGGCCGCGGCGCCGTCTGGCGCCAGGCGGATGTCACAACCCAGGCCGGCCAGGTACGCCTGAGCCAGCTGGCGATCGGCGGATCCGTCGTCGACTACCAGTACGACAGACACGCTCGGGCCTCTCCGTGTTCACGTCGTGTTAAGTGTCCCACCCGGCCCACATAGTACGGGCGGGGGTTTGAATTAACGCCTTGTTAGCGTTTGTCCTCGAGTGTATTCACGTCCCGGCCGGCGCGGGGTGGTGTTTCAGGCGGTGGCGGTGCGGTGCTTTCGCACGGAGCTCGGCAGCCGGCCCAGGGCCAGCCGCAGCTGCTGGTTGGCCGCCACGAGGTCGCCTCGCTTCTCGAGCAGCTCGGCATGCTGGACGTAGCAGCGGCTCAGTCGCTCGGACGCTCCCAACGCTTCAAGGATTCCCGCGGCAGTCTGGAACTCGGCGTCGACCCGCTCATGCCCGCCGCGCTCGGCAGCGATGCGGCCCAGCCACATGTGGCATTCGGCGAGCGTCGCCTTCTCGGACAGCTTCTCGGACAAATCCCGGGCATCGATGGCAAACTTCTCGGCTTCCGCGGGCTGCGACCGCGTGAAGGCCAGCTCGCACAGGCCCAGCAACAGTTCTGCCTTGCCGAGCACGACGGCAGCTTCATCGAACAGGGCCAGGCCCCGGTTCAAGTGCTCGCCGGCGGCGGCGAGCTCGCCTCGCTTGATGAGAAGGATGCCGAGGTTCGTCTCCGAGCGCGCCAGGGACAACCGGTCGTTGAGGGTCTCGTGAATTGCGAGCGCCCGCTGTGCGTAATAAGAGGACTGGTTCAGCTGGCCGACCTCGCTGTAGGCCAGGCTCAACCCGCTGTACATCAGCGAGAGACGCCGCAGATCCTGGACGACCTCGCCCGCAGAGATGGCTCGTTCGTAACAGTCAATCGCGGCCTCCCAGTCCTGGTTGGTGGCATGCACCGAGCCGAGCACGAACAGCAGGCGTGCCTCGCTCATCCGGGGCACTGGCCGCAGAGAACGGCACAGCTCGAGCCCACGTTCGGCAAGGCCCAAAGCCGACGGATCCTGGAGCAGGTATGCCGCTGAAGCCTCGTGTCCGAGGCATTCGGCAATCATCAGCTTGTCGCCGGTTCTCTCGAAATGATCTCGCGCCAAAGCCGCCAGGCGTCGCGACTCGATGGGCTGGGCCAGTCGCAGCAGCGCGTAGGCCATCAGATACCTGGCTCGGGCCGTGGTGTCGGGATCCTGCTCGGTGGCCAGCAATCCGCGGCCTGAATCCAAAGCCGCCTGGGGGTCGTTGGTCGCGAGCAGCAGCTCGACTTCCAGCGTGTGCGGCGAAGACCGCGGTTCAATGGTCGACGGCCGAGCCAGGAAGTAGTCAAGTGGGCGTCCTGTCCGCTCGGCGATCAGCTTCAAGGTTTCGATCGAGGGCTTGGCCTTGCCGGTCTCGACGAAGTAGATGGCGGTCCGGCTGACAGCGCCATTCGCCACCTGCCCGAGGCTCAGCCCAGCGTCTGCGCGTGCCTGCTTCACCGACCCGGGCTTGATGTCGATGCCGTGCCGTCGGCCCCGCCGGCCCGAGGCCTTCGTGGTTGGAGCTGGACGTGCGTCGAGTTCCGGCATCGCGGGCCAGCTTACATGACCCCGAAGCAAGTTGACGGAAAGATGGATTAACGCCGCCGATCGCGGTTCAGCTCAGCAGCACGGCACGACACCGGCGGCCGCCGTAGTCGCCAGCGTGATCGCCATCGTCGCCGCCAGGATGGCGGCCAGCATCAACTTCCTCATCAATCTCACCTCCTTTGCGGCGCAGTTCGCGCCCGCCTGTTGTCACCGGAGCGCAGACCGGGGTTAGAGGTGGATGAAGGAAGTGGGGATGGCCGGACGTGGCGCACGGCTCGCCGCGACCATCCCCCACGCCCCCGCGCAGACCTTGAAACAGGCCACCAGGGCTAAACCAGCCCCAGCTCCGAACTCGAGTGGTACCGTCCAGCCCAGCACGATGGCCACGCCCACCACCGCCGGCAGGAGTCCCAAAGCCAATGCGGCGACCGCGACCGCGAGCAGCGTCAGCCTCTGCTCGAACGCGATCTCTCCGTCTTCCAGCGGTTCCTCCGCCCCGGAGGCGAAGACTTGCTCGTCGTAGGCGAATCTGACCTGGGCGATGACAGCTCCCTCAGATGGCGCGGCTTCCGCATACCCCGTGCGGCTGTGCGCTTAATGCTGGTCGGCATGTTAACTGAAGCCCAGGTTGAATTAACATACGGTTCCCGTTAAGTGGCCTGGCAAACTTCCCCCGCCGATCCCGAGTCGTCGCGGCTGATGTCCCTTGAGGCCGCTGACGGATCGTCTGGAGCGGCTCCGGGCTGGTGGTCCTGGCGCGGACTCATGACCGGCGAGTGGAGGCGGTTCGCATTCGCGGCCGTGCTCGCGCTCGCGGCCGCGGTCGCCTTCCTTATCTGGACCGCCTTTCGGGTCGGCGGCGAAAGGTCGACGATCGCGGTGGACGACATTGGCGAGGGGGTGGCGTCTGCAGTGGCTGCGATCAGCCTCGCAGTGGCCGCTCGTCGGTCGTCAGGTCGTCTCCGCATAGCCTGGGCGCTGATCGCGGCCGGAGCAGCAAGCTGGACCATCGGCGAGGCCATCTGGTCCTGGTATGAGGTCTTCCGGGGGGTCGCCGTACCGTTCCCCTCCGCGGCGGACGCCGGCTTCCTGCTCGCGATCCCGCTCGGGATCGCCGGCGTCCTCACCTTCACGTCGGCCCCTAGCCGCATGGCCACGCGCGGCGAGGCCGTGCTGTCAGGGGCGATCGTCGCCCTGTCGCTTCTATTCGTGGCCTGGGCCCTTGGGCTTCGCACCGTTTACGACCAGTCGCAGCAGCCGGTGCCCGCGACTCTGATCGGGCTGGCTTACCCGGTCGGCGACATCGTCACCATCACGGTGCTGTTGATTGCGGTGCGCCGCGCGACCAAAGCGCAGGTGGGCCGCATTCTGCTCCTCATCGGTGGGTTGGCCTCGATCGCGGTGGCCGACAGCGCGTTCACGTACCTGACGGCCAATGGCACGTACGGATCGATCGGGAGCGTCCTCGATATCGGCTGGGTCATCGGCTACCTGCTGATCGCGCTCGCGCCGCTGTGGCCCGCTCCGGCGATCGAACGAGAGACCGAAGAGGGACCGATCGAGCTCTGGCAGCTGGCGCTGCCCTGGATGGCCGTGCTGGCGGCTGCCCTGATCGCCATCCGCATCGCGGCGGCAAACCAGGCCATGGACCAGTTCCTGACCGTCCTCGCGGGC
>WNFA01000185.1_pt1 | contig 48015 bp, 78 predicted proteins | sample 5400481 | NCBI WGS metagenome assembly WNFA01 (sample SAMN13153340, study PRJNA577476) | soil metagenome | isolation source: 120 cm saprolite under Douglas fir tree site 2 hole 1 replicate 2 | place: USA:California | collected 2015-04-18 | reverse complement strand
GACTGACAGGTAAAGCTAGATTTTTTGGCAACTGCTGAAAGCGCTTGTCCAGCTTTAATACAGGTGTCCATATCTGGCATCTGCTGCACTATCGTTGGAAATTCGATCTTGCTTATACATTCACTCGAGAGTGGTGATGAGCAGGGAAAATTCCATGTCGTGATGACGATCAAAAAAACCTTTTCCATTTCTTTGCCTTCCTGTGATGAAAAGGAAGCTATTGCGATTCGGCCGGAGCTTTCTCCGTCCACCCCCATGAAATGATATTGAAGACTTCTTCCCGAACTAGCGATTCGATTTCGTCATCGGTCGCGCTGTCCTCAACTTCGATTTCGCCAGACCAATCGGCGCCTTGCTGGCCGGTCTCGAGGCTCCACTCGATCGTTCTCATGTCGTTTTCCTTTGCTGCTGATCAACGCGATCGGCGTTGAAATGGTGAACAAACTTCACCGGGTCTAACCTTCCGGCAAAAATCTATGATCGCAATGCACTGGCCACAGTTGATGCTTGCGTGTGTCTCGATCATGACATCATCTCCGAGCTCGCCTTCAGGTGCTGCTCCACAAAGCATATAGTCAGCGGCAATTATGCCCTGACAGTGTATTATACATCCTGTTTCAAGATAGTGCTTTGCCATGCTCTTTAACTACCTAGAAATGCGAATCTGTTTCAACCAATTGCCAGCCGAAGCGCTCGGAAACTGCGGCAGTCCATTGACGCGCTTCTTTAAAGTTTGCGGGCCATGTCTTGAGCGCGTAGGATAGATTGATCGTCAGCGGGCCGCTCTTGATATTAACTTCGGTGCCGTGCCTGCAGCGGACAAGGTAAAATGAATAAAAAGTCTTCGGCAAGGGAAATCCGAACACATCGGAGATCACCAATAGACTATCCGGAAGCGGAAGTGGTTCGCGGAGCCTAATCTTTGAGAGTCTGTGAACAGTCATTGCTCTGCCTGTCTACAAAGGCACATTCGGTGCCCATAGGATTAATTTTCCGCGTTTCACCTGGCCGCGTTCCCATCCAGCTTTGAGATAGCAGCATCCCGGATTGGTCGAGCGTACCCTACGCACGTCAATTTCAGTCCGCAGGCGCTCGGCGGGGATCTCTCCGTACCGCTCACGCCAGCGCCTCAAGGTCTCCTCGGTGGCCGATATGACGAGCTCGGAGGATAGGCCGGCGCCGAGGTTTCGAAACAGCATGTTCCGCAGGACGTATTTGGCGGCCTTGTCTGTCTCACCGATGCGTCCGCGACTCGAACCGGTGCCAACAGCCATCGGCGTCTTTTGCCGAACCACGGCCCATACAGCGCGCCCGCAATCGGTCACCAAAACGATCTCCTGGCCGACGCCTGTAAAGGTCTTGCTTCCTGGCGTCCGACGAGAATAGTGCGGGCCCTGTCCTTCAAACAATCCAGCGCCGTCAACCACGTCGAGTGCGCGGCGATCAGACGATGAAGACAGGAGCCATTTCATGTTTTCCGTTTCGACGCGTTAAGGTGAGGTCTGCCATTGCATCCAGTCGGCCCGCGGGAAACGACCGTTGAACGGTGACCAATCATCCGGGCGCTCTTCCACAAACCGCCATTCCACATCTTCCGGCATCACATCGTAGGATCGCAAGACGCGGTCGCGAGCGCCTTCTTCGTGGTCCGCACGAATGGCGGCGACGACGGTATCTGCATCGTCAGAGCAGCGTAATCCGCTGACCCACCACGGCGAGTGAAGCTCAAATCCGCCGAGCAGTTCTGGCGTGTGGAACCAACTCACCCAATAGTTCTTCATCTCGTTTCCCCTTGCTTGCCGTTAAGACTGATCGGTCGCAGCACCAATCGCAACATCGAGTGCGGCAAGCAGCGCCGCCGTTTCATCCTTTCCGTCGCGACGAGCTTTCCAATAGGCATCTTTTGCGGGTTCGACGATCTCGCGCCAACCAAAATCACTGGTAGGAAGACTTCGGAAATTATGGCCCATGAAAAATGTTCCCTTGCTGGTCGTTATTGCAATTTGCTTGGCGGCATCAGTGCGAGCATCTGGCCGCCGGCATAGGCCTCCGCGATCCGTGGCTTGATATGGGTCGCAACAGTCTGACCGTCGGGCATGACGATATGCGCCAGGAATTCGTCCTCGAACGATGTGATACCGGTTTCGACCGCCTCGAGCTTAGCCTTGATGACCAATGCGAGGGCACGCCAGCTCTGTCGGCAAGCCTGCTCCCATTTCTCCATCTTCTTGGCTGGGCCCATCGGGGACCCGCGCCCGTCCCGCTGAAAGCGCTTCTCAGCGATGTCCGGCGGCTGTTCGCCTCGAAGCAGACGACGGATCGGCCGGGAGCATTCATGAACGCGGTGCTGGTCGCTCCATATCGCGAAATCAGTTTCTCGATCTCGGCTCGGGACTTCTCAACAGAGACCGTGGTCCCTTCGGCGAAGCGTGCCATTATGATGCCTCTTGCTTGAGAGGAGGCCGACCGGAGCAGTTCACGACGATCTTATACCGCAGATCATCGAAGGGCTCTTTCATCAATCCAATGCCGCCAATCACCAAGACATTCCCGCCGTTGGCCTTGATCCAATGCTGCGTGGCAGCAAGTAAATTATGAGCCGGATCATCCTTTCGGAATCTCATATGGATCATTCGGCCTTTCTTCTTTGCCATCATCCTCTCCTGATATTTGCCGCGCCATGCGGCTCTATGCGTTTCAACGTCGATTTCCTTACTGACGCGGGCCTTGAATTTGCTGGGGTGTCCGGTAGCAGCTCGTTAGCGTTGCTGATTCAACCTAGTTGTCGATCGAACTCAATAATCAGGTTTACGACCCCATCGTCTCTGACGAACTTTGCAGACTTCGCGCCTCTACCCTGCTCGTCATAGACTGTCACCACGATTTCATGGTCCGGCAAGTCTTTCACGATGGCTTGGATCCAATCGCCAAGGCCCATAGCATCCTCACTGAAATCATACTCGGAGATGACCTCCGGCTCATCATCTACTGACATCACTCGGCTCCTACCAATTCTTTCATTAATGAAACCGGGATATCTCCCAGCGCGAATTTGTTGCGATCTTCGGCGCCCAAGCTGAGGACGGCTTGACGGCCAAACTCTTCATAATAGCATTTGGGATGCGCGTCAGAAACCACTTCACGATCGTCGGCCATGCCGCCGCAGATCTTGCATGTGTGCAAGTGACGAACGTCGTGAGCTTTCAATTTGGTGCGACCGTCAGGCATCCGGTATAGGTCAGTGTGGCTCATTACTCGCACCCGACAATCTGAACATCCCAGCCGCGGCCAGTGCGATCCGCATCTTGCTCCTGGTCCGGCCAAAGGAGCGTCGCCGTCTCTCCGGCCGCGGTCCCAGTCAAAAACACCGCGTTGACGGTTATCCCATCCTTATCGACGAGCTCATACCGGGTTGGTAACCCTACGGTAACTTTATGCTCATCTGTTCCGTGTGTGTTCATGACTAAACCTCAGTGTCATCTTATAAATATCAATGTCTTACGAGGTGCGTCTAAAATCAAGTATTCTAGTCTTATATCATAATCTGGGCCATTTTAAAGGGTTTTATTTCTTACTGGTAATACTTTGGTAACTTAACGGGCGTCTGCAGCGTCCTTTTGCCAGTCCGGATGATGGTGTCCATACACCTCAAGAAGGATCTTGAGAGACATCCCAAGCGAGTTGGCGGCTTCCCACGGATCGATTTTGGCGCGCATTAGAGCGGTCGCACGGGTATGCCGTAGAACATGCGGTGTAATGTGCCGAGGAAGTTTAGCGGCTGCTCTAACTCGTTCCCATGAACTGACGGGACGCTTGATCCGTTCGCCGCGGAAGCTGACGACATAGACCGCCTTCTGTCCGTCAAGCCGACGCCATCGACGAAGATGAGAGAGTAGTCGGATTCCAATGCGGACGGGCGGTGATCTTTTTTTGGTCTGTGCGACATTCACTTCTCTTCGTTTCATCACGCCGGTTTCCAGATTGATCATCGACCATTTAAGCCCGGCGATCACATCCCGTCTCGATCCCGTATACCAACCGACAAGAAAGAACCGGGCGAGATGTGGTGTTCTTCGTGCAACTTTTAAAAATCTCGCGGCTTCGCTTCTCTCCATGAAGTCGGGACGCCCCAACGGCCTAGTGGGCAAAACCACAGTCGGAACGACTTTCAGCGGACCATGTTCCCTATGCCAGTGCTTGAGTGCGGCATTGAGGAATGCCAGCTCACGCCTGGCGCAGGCTGGACTTTTACGTTGTGCCGCATAGGTTCTGCACAATGTCGCATTGATTTGCTCTACCTTCTTATCGCCCCACCATTTGCCAAGTCTTTTGATGTCATATAGGACGTGATCCTTGCTAGCCGTGTGCGACAGATGCTCAGTAAAATAGACGTCTAGGACGTCGGCGATAAACGGCGTAGGGCTATCCTTGACGACGTGTTTCGACGCGATGTGTTCCCCGAGGAATTTTTCAGCCTGTCGAGTTTCATCAAGAGCGAATCCCGTGCGGCGGCGGCTCCGTCCGTCGAGGACGGTCCATGTTCCTCGCTTCTTGTCGAACCAGAGCCGCGGGCCGGCGCTTCTACGAGGCATTTTGCATCCATGTTCTTGAGGCGAGCGAGAGTAGTCCAATAAGATCGCCCGATTTTCGAAATCACGAGATTGCCCCTGCTGGCCTCAGCGCGCAAGGTCGCAACTTTACGTCTATCGCCGAGGAATATTTCAGCGGCATGTTCGAGCGTCAGAAGCTGGTCCTCGGGGATCTCGCGCATATTCCTTAAACCGATGCTAAGGTGATTAGTCAGCCGCAGGCATTTCGAACGGGTAAACCGCCACGCGCGGCTCGACGTACACCGGCTTCAAAGACTTGTCGTTTGGATCGAGGCAGATGACCCATGTTCCATCTGCAGCGGAAGGCATATAGAGCCCATTTGGCTCGGGCTGATCAGCGTCCCAATAATGCCACTGACCTTGCGTCCCGTCGGGATAATATGGCGCAGTGACCTTCGGCGCCTTTGGCGCGGTGTACTGCGTGGAGTACGGGAATCCATATCCGATAGATGTCGCCGGACAGACGCGGTGACGCTTCCCATTGAGATCGATGATATAAGTATAGGTCACGAGATGCGGGCTATCGCGCAATTCGTAGATCGTCTTCAACATGCGCTTTTCGGTAAAGTTGGTGATCGCTGGCATGCCAACGACGGTTGACGCCTGATTTTGGTTCAATTGCGTCTGACGTGCTTCGCGAGCTTGACCGCTGTTGTCGTCCATACAGCCGGTGAGAGGCAGGGCAAGAGTGATCAGGATAAGACGCTTCATGAATTAACCTCCGAGTTGTTGGATAAAGGATTGCAAATCTAATGGAAGACGAGACTGATCAAACGCCGATGCCTCGTGAAGGGCCATCGCACGGATCGTGGCGCGCTCGTCATCGCTCTTGGCTTGCTGATATTGCAATTTGAGCCGGTAAATCTCGCGCGTCTGACCTTCGCTATAGGCGCGTGACTCGATCATCACATCGCGGCGGGTGGCTTCATATTTTGGAGCGAGATAGGCATAGAGGTGATAGCCGCCGATGCTGAGACCAACGAGGGCGCCAACGGCAAGCATGGCGATAAAGCAAAATGCGAAAAAGTCCTTCATGTTGATTTCTTTCATTATCCGATGGTTATGGCGAAGTTATTCGGCCGCGTCAGCGATAGGCTGCGGCTTCGCCTCCAATTCCCGAATCCGCTTGTCCAGCACCCAAACAACATTTTCTCCCATGCCAACGCTCTGTCGCGGCAACAGATGCAGGACAATCGCGAGGTTATCATAGGCGTCGGCCTTCGGTTGCAGTCTGTCTATCGTCGCCCGCAAACTGACGATTTCCTGCTTGCAGCGATTCATCATTTCGATAGCTTCTTGATTGTTAATGGTGGCTCCGGGCATTCTCATTCTCCTAATTGTTGAGATCTAAACCGAGCACTTTTCGCATTTCGGGCGATAATCTCTTGGCAGCTTCCTGTCCCGAAGGACTTCGCGCCCATTCGTCGCTTTCTTCCTTCGTCGCGTCGAACTCGCCATTGGCAACGCGTGATGCGAACGTTCGGAGGCCACCCGCCATCAGCTCGTTGTAGAGTTGAGTAATCGGGCAGACATGAGTGTCGGCATAATCATCAAACTCGCCGGTCTCCGCGCGCTTGGCAAATGCTTCATACTTGGCGGCCTTGTCTGCTGGAGAATTGGTGCCAATCTTCCGCAGCTCGCTTGCCAGCTTGTCTCGCGTTCGCATGCTATATGCCTTTTCAACTCGTTATGGTTTGATCTCTACGACGATCGATATGCGCATGATCCTGTTACCTTTTGCCTCGTCGTGCACGCAGAAGTATTGCTGACAATGAGCTTTCGTCGATCCTACGGTATCAACTTGGATTTTGCCGCCAGGGCTAACGATCGCATAACCCTTGGCGATATGAATGCGATGATTCTTCACTTCTGTTCTCCTGAAGCGGTCTTTAAAGCTGGATCCTTGATCTCGCTCTTGATCCATCGCCGAATGCGCAGATAGCGATCAGCCGGCGTTTCTTTTTCCCGCCCGGCTTCATCGTTCTCGTAAACGATCTCGCAAGCCATGGCCCGAGCAATGCCGAAGATCCCGGCTATCGTGTCGGCATCTTCCGGATCAAGCTGGCTCATATCGATGTTGCGCGAGAGGCCAACAGCACCGAGCGCACAAACCGCGCCATCCTTCTCGAGCTCCCAGGCGACGAGCTCCTTCACTGGCATGGCTTCGAATGTCGCGAGCATTTCCTTGAGGAAAGCTTGGCCGCGCCTACCCTGGAAAGCAGACTTGACCGCGCCCCGATATAACCAGCCGCGATTGTCACCTTCCCAGATATTTTCGTCGTATCCTGATCGGCTCATTTCGAGGCCCCGCTAGCAATCTTTAAATCTGTTTCTTCATCAAGTTTGGCGCCGCGCTCCATCTCGCGGTACTCTTGTTCCATCCAATCATCGTTGGCGTCTTCGTGACATGCGCACTCGCATGGACCGCCCTCGTGATTGACAGTCAATTCGGAAACTCCGGTGTCTCCATGATGCCGGACCCACTCCTTCGGCATTTGAGGGAGCGCGGTATTGCCGATACGCTTTCCATCCTGTCCGACAATCGGAACGCCGCAAATGCTGCTGTAAGCGCTGGCGCAATTCCATGGCGTCGGTGTGTGCTCGGTCATTTCGATATTCCTTGTTCGTCAGTTAAAGAACCCTCGCATTTGCCAACGGCAGGCTTTCCACAATGCACGCAGATGATTCCTGAATCCATCCGGGCCCTCATCGCATAGCTCAACGCATGCATGACATGGTAGATCGCCATCGGCGGCTCGTTGCCGGCTGCTTTCGTCTCCTCGATGTATTGCTTGAGGAGATCGGAGGCGTCTTTGATTGGATCGTCGGGTTCAATCTTGGAAGGGATGAGGGCGAAAGACATGGATTCACCTTTATGATCTTTTCGCCATAAAATGCGGATGCCAGATACTTGGTCGATATCAATCCAAAAAACGCCGCCGCTCCTGAAGTGCCATTCCATTCCGAAACTTGATTCATCATCTGCTGCCGCGCCTTCAGTAGGCGGGACCTCCTGCAGAAAGGCTTCGAGTATTTCTCGTGCGATCTCTTCCCGCTGCGGAGGCGGGGTGGCGGCAGCCCGGGTGTTCCATTGGATGATTGAGTCTTGTTTGGTGAACGCCGTCGTTCTGGGCCCGAAGCATTTCTCATTCGAACAATAAATTTGTCCCAGTATCCCTTTGGGATGGCCGTTACATTTGGCTTCACCACCGCAGAACGGGCATGGCTCCAGCATCATGTTTGCGTCGGTCATGGCTTTGGCTTTCTTAATGCAATCCAAGATTCTTCATATTGCGCTGTCGTTGCTCAACGACCATCCGATGGTTTTCTCGAACGGCGCACTCCAGCACTAATCCTCGATTGGCTGCGGATAGCTTCGCTAATGCATTGCCGTAATCCATTCCACGGGAAACAGCACATCCGCCTTCAGCCAGCCGCCCATCATCACAGCCGAAACCGCCCGCCTCGTGTGATGCGATATAGAGCGGACAGAACTCAATGCGAGAATGCGGACAATCGTTCATCGCTTCGCCTTCCGCTTCGATTTCTTCGGCGCCGCAGAGAATGGCGAGAGCTTAAGCGATGTGGCATCGGCGAATGCAAGACGCCAGTTATCCCACCAGAGTTTCAGTTCATACTCGCGCTCAATTTCTAATGCGATCTTCTGTGCGTTGCTCATGGTGATGGCCTTTCCTTGGGTTGAGATCATGCCGGCGCGCGCATGTGGTCGACGGCCTTCTTCACGCGTGTCTGCAGCGCCCGCCAATCGTGCTGCTCGTCCCACGCGATTGCCTTGCGCAGTTCGATCTGGTCGCTCCAGGTTTTGGCGAGAAGATCAGAATTGGTGGCGCCGAGGATGATAGTGGTCCAGCTCGTGAAATATTCGGCGGCGGTCGGGATATCGTCAGCCGCCCCGGCTCCAGGGCTGGAGGGGGTGATTGCCGGGGCACCCTGCGCCCAGCGAGCGAAAGCGGCGCCCATCTCTTCGCAGAGCGGCTTGCCGGCTTCGATGTAGGGCGCAAGATAGTTGGGAAGTTTGATAATAAAATCTTCGCCGATTTTCTCGGACTTCCAGACGGGAACCCCATCGGCGCGTGGCGGCAGGATGCATGTCAAGTCCAGCGTGTGTACGATTTCCAGCGGCGCTACCGGCTGCCAGCCGATATTGGTGACGACCTTTTTTCCATTCACAACATCCTGCTTCGTCTTCTCGCGAGCGCGGAATGTGAAGATCAGAGGGACCTTGATCTTGAGGATTCCGGAGATCAGCAGTTTTCGCGCAGCCTTCGGCTTTGCCCAGGCCGCCCACTCGTTATTGCCCATCTTCGGCACCATCTCATCGTGCCATTCGAGATAGGCCTCATGCTCGTCCGATAGGCTATCAACGATGATCGCGGCCGGTTTCATCGGCAATTGCGCGCGGATAGCATCAAGGAAATCGTTCGACCGGCCGGTCGCCAGCTCGACAATCTTGAATGGTATCTGATCGTTATACTTGCGCGCTCGGCCGCCCTCGGTATCGATCACGATGATGTCGCCGCCGCGCACGGACTGAATACCCTTCGCGATCCGTAATGCGCTCAGGCTTTTGCCACCACCAGGCGGCCCGATCATGCCGAGTAGCAGCGGTTCTTCCGAGCGGATTGCGGGAACAGCTTGATAATTCATGTTAACCGGCCATGATCAGAGATGGGTCATTCTCGATCGCTTCAGCCATCTCGCGCTGCAGCCATTGATTTTCCTTGTATCCAGGATAGTTCGGTGTGATCGAGCGGTTGGGATAGCCCGGCCAACTCGATTGCCTTGTTCCGTTCCTGATGCAGGACGACCAACGGTCGACCGCATGCTGCACTTTCTTGCGGCCCATAGTCAGCCACCGCTCGTCCATGTGCATGACGCTGAGTGCGTGGGGTTCATCCGTTTCCTGAGCGATGAAACGGAATTGACGGCGACCGGCGCCGACGGGATCAAGGACGTCAAGTCCACGCTCGATGAAAGCAGCTTGAATATCCCAACCGGCGGCCTCGGCTCGTATCCCGAGCACATGCGGCGCGACTGACATACCGGTCGACTTGAAGTCATCGACCGTGCGGAGATCGTCATGCAGCCAGTCGATCACTGATCGAAACCAGATGCCATCTTCTTCCCAGGCGATCACGACCTCGGCTGCGCCATTGGTAAACGCGCTGGAATCTTCGTGCTTCGCGATCTGCCGGAATGTTGCCTGCGCCATATTAGAGGCTCGCTCAAAATCGGCCACGAGAACGGCGATCTTGCCAGCCTGAGCAGCTTCGTCTCGCGCCAGTTTTGCTGCATTCGTGCGCCAACTGTCGCAATCAAGTACGGTAAAATCCTTGCCGCGGCCGAGCACCAGCTTATGCACCACATTACCGAGATCGAATTTGGTATCATCACCGGGCAGCCAATCGCCATTGAGACGCGGATGCACTGTCCACGCATGCCGCGGCGACCGCTCGATGATGATCTTGCACAGGGATTGCGTGAGGCTGGGCAGCGGGCATAGGTCGGCGCGATAATCCGCATCCGAAACGTCCCTATAAATTCCGGCTTTAATTATTTTCATTACTTCGCTCTCGCTGTGATCAGGATCGTGCGGCCCTGTGGACGACCTCTAGGATGAAACATCCGAAGTGCGCCCGTAGTAACCAGTGCATTGATAGTTCTAAGATCGTAGAAAGGACCAGACTTTGAACGCGCAAACCCGCGCCGAAATAACGAAAGCGGCTCAATCGTCGCTTCTATAATCGCCCGACGTTGGATGTCTGACAGCTTCACCGCCCATACACTCCGCGCTTTAGCAGATTGATAAGCGCCTGCCGGATTGCTTCCATGCCATCCAGGCCGAATATCGAGCACACGCCGACGAAAACGATCGCGTTGATATCGAGCCAGAGCATCACGCATTGATAGAGCGTCATGCCGCACCTGCCACGAGATGCGCGAGGAACTGCGACACGAAGACGAAGAGGCCAATGGCCGCGGCTTCGAGTGTGAGGGCAATGGCGATGCGGATCATCATAGCCCCCACATGCTAATTAGGCTCAGAATTGACCGGCCATTGATCGTGATCGCGAGTGCCAGGAAGATCGCGACAACCACCGCGCCTTCTGCAGCGAGCGCGGCCATGGCGGCGGCTTGCAGCTCGTCGGGGTCAGATTTGCGCATCGGAGGGCTCCTTTGCAGCAAGGCCCGCATAATGCGCCTTGAGAACGCCGTTGATTGCAGTCGCAAGAGCGCGAGCCAACATTGCATCTTGAAGATGAAAAACAACGTCGCTCCATGAGCTGTCGTTCATGCCTTCGAAATGCAAAATTAGAGGGGTCGATTCCAGATCGGCCAATGTTTCTGCATTGCGCAGTTTGAGGCGTTGAAACGATGTACTTGTATACATCACACCCTCCGCAAATCTCTGGCGTGGTCGAGCGCGGCGATGACCTGATCGAACTTGTTCATGAAGGCCTCGACGCGCGGATGCCGGACATGCTCGACCTGAGCCATCAGATCGTCCGTCACATCCCGCGAACTGATCCCGACCGGCGTGAACTCGATCTCGATGATCTGCACGACGTTCTTGATCTCGCCGGTGCGGATGTCGTGCAGCGTGTCGGCGCGGTTGGTGCGCTCGACGGGCCTCTCCAGCCAGGCTAGGCCCAGCCGATCAAAATCAGCCAGCACTAGGTGGATGACGGTTTGTTTGATCTCGGGGGCACAGCGCGCGGTCATATGCTGCGCTCCCCGTTTCCAACCTTGACGCTATGAACGGTGGCGGCAAACTCGATCGACGTGCCATCGTCTCTTCCGACGCCGCCGGCGCCCTCGATCGTGGCCTTGATCCAGACGACGACTTTGCCGCCGGCTTCAATCTTGCGGGCAAGCGCATGCCGCCCGCGCTTGACGTCGAGCAGCAGGAAGTCCGATTTGAAAGGCGAGGGGGACGGCATAGGCGCGCTCCGGTTGTTTCGGAGAACACCGTAGTTCGCAGTGTGCGAACCCGTCAAGAACTATTTTCGCAGCCTGCGAACTTTTTTGATTGGAGCCGGTGCCGGCTCGGGACCGATCTCAAGCATGAGGTCTCGGCCGGTCACCTGCATGTCGCCGAAAAGTAGCCAGTCCACGGTAACGCCGAAGCGCTTCCGCATCCTGCGCGCAGATTCCATGGTGAGGGGCCTGGAGCCGGATTCATAAGCACTTAGAGTGCTTTTGGTCATGTGAAGCTGCTGCGCAAGCTCCTGCTGCTGCAACTTTGCTCGCTGCCGCAACGCTACCAGACGCCTGCCCACGGCCTCATCTGAATCCGGTTCCATACCTTCCATGGAACCATGATCTTCAAAAAATGTCGCTTCGCAGTTCGCGAACCCTTGACTAGTTCGCATGGTGCGAACTATGGTCTCGCTCATGAATTGGGATTTAGTCATCGATGCCCTCTGCGGAGAGGCACCTGGCGGGCTTACGGCAGCCGCCGGCGCGCTGGGCCAGCTCACCTCGGTTGTGAGCGGCTGGCGAACACGCGGCATCCCGGCGGGCCATTGGGGCGCCGTGGTGGCCTTGGCGATCGATGTGAAAAAGCCGGAGATTACGTTCGAACTGTTGGCGGAGTTGGCGGCTCGGGACTTGGAGGAAGCGCGCTTGAAGCGGGCGCGACGTCTTGAAGAGGCCCGCCCATGATACTGCGGCGGGTAAACCACGTTCTGCATTCCAACTCCCCCCTGTCGCTTCAAGCGAGCGGGGAAACAAGCACAACCGGCCAGAATAGAATAGCTGTAAAAAGTCGTATTTCGGAAACTTTTTCGTCATGTTCCGCCAATGGAACAATGAGCGCACTGCAGCACGATCCACACCAGCAGCAGCATTCCCGCGCATATCAGCGTCCGCCTTCCGATGGTGTTGTGCCGCATGTCAGTCCCGCGGCCGGCCGCCGAAGTTCCAGAACCACCACAGGAATAGCCGCCAGGCGAGGTAGAGCCCGCCGAGCAGCAGCAATATTCCGATCAGCCACGCCATGTTGCAGCCCCTCCCAATCCGATCTGAGCACGAGACTACCTCGGGTTGCAATATCCGTCATGGCGGATTCATATCCGGTTTTGATCGGCAATTGGCACAAATCGATTGTAGGAGCTGGCTGAGATGGATGTCTCGAAGGCGCTGAGAGAGCTGTCGCAGCCTCAGATGCGCGACGAGAAGATCACTGTCATCATTGAAAGATGTGCCCATTTGGCAGGTCTTTCCTACTCTCGTTGCTATGAAATCTATTACGGCCGCGCTCGTCGTATTGAGCCGGAAGAGATCGCGCGTATCAGCGACGCCCTGAAACAGAAGAACGCACGGGATGCGCGACATGAACTCGCGGAACTTCGGCTTAGGCTCACGCGACTTGAAAACCTTTTGCTGCAAGCTGATGAGGAATTCCATCGCGAGGATATTGATCAAACTCGGGATGTGCTGCGCCGCCCTCGCTGAATGGATCGCCCCATGGATAAAGCCCGGAGCTGCATGATGCTTAGGATCAGACAGAGGGTCGTTCTGGTGGGCTGGCCTTATGAAAGGCTGATTGCAGGCTGGCGCAATATCGGCGCGCTCTATCCAAGCGTCGGCGAGGTCTACACCATACGCGCGATCAAGCCTTGGAAAGCCAGTCCAGTTCTTCTTCTGTGCGAGATCGACAATTCGCATCTCGGTTTTCCGCTGGAGCCCGGATTTCGTCAGGAATTTTTCCGCCCGATCGTCGAGCGCAAGACCAACATCTCTGCCCTGAAGGCGTTGCTGGTTCCTGCGAACAAGCAGGCGGAGCATGTCTAATGATCAAAATTCCGGACGCCCTCCCCAATCCTTGGATTTTGAATAGCGGGGCACCACAGCCTCGCGGAGAGCCTGCGCACACAAATGCCGCTCAGCCCGTAGGCTCTCCAAATCTTTCGGACGGCGTCCTTTTTAGCTCTCTATCCTCGGAAGAGAGTGATCCCTCGGTGACGTTGGATTATGCGCCGTCCGAATCCGTTTCGCATATCCACAATCGCGACCACGGTGAGTTGCTCCGCGAACTGGACGAACTGATCCGCGCCAACGATCTCACCTGCGAGAAAAGCCTGGTCGAGATCGCCGAGGACGACGATGTGCCGCTGTTCCTGCGCAGGAAGGTCGGCTGATGGACGCGATCACGTCTTTTGCAGATCCTCCATTTGCCGTCGCGCCGGATATCGTGCTCGACCTACCGGCGCCGATCTCGGCCAATGTCGCGCGCAAGATCAACTGGGCTGCTCATAAGCGCCTGACGGACTGGAAGCGCGGCGCTGATGGCTACGTATTTGCGGCCAAGCGCCGAGCTATCAATCCTATCAAGCTGGAGCGCGTTCCGCGGTTCGAACTGACCGTCGTGCTGGACGAGGAGTTCAATGATCTTGACCTCGACAATTCGCTTAAAACATTGATCGACTATCTCGTCTGGATTGGCCTGATCGAAAACGACGCGAAGAAGAACATGCGCGGGCTCCACGTGCTCTGGGGTGAGGCGCCGCAAGGCTGTCGGGTGATCGTGAGGCCGTGCGAATGACTGATTCTGGCCAGCTTACCTTTCTCACGATGGGCGGCGCCACAGTCACGGTGCCCAAGCGCAGCAAGCATCATATCCAGCAGCGCGGCTATGCCTCGCCGCCAGGAACGGGCCCAGCAGGAGAGACCTGCGGTTCCTGCAATCACTGCGCTCGCGATCGAGAAGGCCGTTATCGCAAATGCGAGCTTAACCGCGCCGCATGGACCCGTGGACCACGCACCGACATCCTGGCCAGATCGCCCGCTTGCGCCAAGTGGGAGAAGCCAGAATGAGTCGGAGCCATCTTTCCCAGGCCGAGCTGGCCGACCTGCATTCGGTATTACGGCGGGCGGCCGAACGCGCGGAACGGCGCCGCAACCAGCGGCCGGAAGACGCCGAGGCCGAGGATCACGCTGAGCGGCTCGCGGCCGAGGTCGCCAATCTTGCGCGGGAATTGGAGAGAACGTGACCTGCAAAATGGATGAGCCCTGCTACGTCTACATACTGGTAGATCCCCGCAATGACGGGAAACCGTTCTACGTCGGCATTTCTAATAATCCCCGGTACCGATTTTACTCGCATTGCCATGATCGGTGCTCTGCTGTGTGGGATTTTCTGAATTTCCTGACGCAGAACTGCGACATCGAACGCGATGATATCCTCAAAATTTATGAGCACTGCCCAAATCGCAGTTCAGCATTCGATCTCGAATATCGGCTCGTCACAACGCTTCCTGGCCTATTCAATAGACCCTACCGAAGGGGAAAATCTTACGCATGAATGCGCGGACCCCGATCGCCGACATGATCGCTGAGATGCACGCAAGCGGCATTCAGTTGGATATGATTATTGTCGCCGTGCGATCGATGGAACGCGCTATGTCCACCCGACATCCGGTGGATGAAGTAGCTGAAAAACGACGTGCATGGGACCGGCAGTATCGCCGAAACAAGCGACTACCGCGTCCACCCGATCAACCCGATATCCACCCGAATCCACCCGATGTCGGCGATATTGCTCTCTCTTCCTTAGAGAAGAAAGATAGCTATTCAGAAGTAGTTAATAAGAAAGAAAAGAAAGAGCGCGGTCACAAACTTCCACCCGACTGGAAACCAAATCGGCACCACTACGACGAAGGTGCGTGTCGAGGCATGAGCTTTGCCGACGTCGATGAGCGCGCCACGCGCATGCGCGAATGGTGCGATGCAAATGCAAATCGATCGATCACCACCAAAGCCAATTGGGACGCTGCGTTCATGGGCGCCTGGCTCAAACAGGAAAATAATCGAAATGGCCAGCGAACTGGAAATACGCGCACAACTGGACACGATGCGATCCTTGCCGCTGCCACTCGCGAGGCTCGAAAGATCCCTGGGGACGGTGCAATGGCCGGATCAGCCGATGAGGCTGAATTTCCCTTCCGGCATGAGCCTGAGCGAGGATCAGCGGGCCTCAATTCAAGAACGAATGGACACGCTGATCCGCATCACGACGGGCGAAAACCTCAAGCCAGCGGAGTGCTCGAAGGCGAGGTTATCGCTCCTGACAAAGCTGCTGCTGGGGTATCCAGCCGCGGGCTCGGCCACTGAGAAAGCTGCCGAGGCACGCGTGGGATTCTATCTCGAAGCCGTGGGGGATATCGCACCGTGGGCATTGGATGCCGCGATCAGGCGATGGGTGAGGGGAGATGTCGAGAACATCAACGTCGATTTTGCGCCGAGTCCAGGGACGCTGCGCCGTATCTGCGAAACTGAATTGGAGCCGTTCTCAAAGCAGATTGGCCAGCTCAAGCGCCTGTTGTCCGCGGTGTCGATCGACCGCGCGATGGACCCCACACCGCTCTTGGACTCGCATAGCGTTGTGCGGCTGAGAGCCGCCGAATGAGCCGCGCCCCACAATCGATCTGGGTTCCGCGCCCGCCAGCACTGGATTACGCCTGGATCAACGGCGCCCGCTACATGCGGGTCGAGCACGCCGCGGACCAGATGCTGATTGCGTATGAGCATGGGCGGCAGGATGCGGCTATCGAACGGATGATTGCGGAGGCCGCGGAATGAAATACCGCTGGGCATCTCCGTCGAGACCTGATCTGAACAATACATTTCGCATCTGTAAAAAATGCGGGCTGGTGCGCGTCACACGGCATGAACCTGATAATCGGCCCCAGCATTGGATCGAATTTCACAGAGATGGTCGCAAGCTTCCCGCCATCAAGACTCCGGTATGCGAGGCCGCAGAATGACATGGATGGCGAAGACGACATCACCACCGCGATCCGCCGCGCTACCGCGCATCTGGTTGCGTATCGCTTCAGGCTGGAAAATGCACGTAACGAGAGGCGCAAACTGATGGCCATCGAGATCAAGGGGCTGAAGCTGCAGGCAATGACGGCGCGGGGTCATCTCGACCGGCTGAGCCAGGCCTATGCCAGATTCAACGAGGCGGCGCCGGCGCATGCTGCTGACGTCGAGGGCATGGCCGAGCAGGTCGGCGAGATGGCCTCAGATCTCGAGTTCGCCACCAATCTCCTGGGAAACTCCGCCGCGGTTTCTGGGCATCGCGAGAGCGAGCCAGGGAATGGCGCCGAGAAGCCCCAGAAACCGCCCGTGGTGCCGCCAAACCTCCTGGCCGGTGCTGGTGACCTCAATCAGCCCAAAACCGCTCCTGAGGCCCCGCTGGCCTCGCAGCAGGCAGGCTCCCCCGCGTCCGGTGAGCCCGCCACGTGACCACACAGGACGCATCCCGAGGTGGTGAGATGAAATGCTGCGAATGCAAATTTTATCTCACCAGACGAAAAGATGGAATGCCGGCCGAGGAATGTCATCGATATCCGCCCCTAGATGTTCAATGGCTGGATTATCATTCGGCAGACCTTCTGCGCGACATAGCATGGTCTCTGAATAAGATAGCGGGAATTTCCATTCCGGAATCTCCTTCTATTCCTATCAATTCGGAAGCCACGGAAGTTCCGAGGCTTAAATGGCCGTATGTCGATGAAAATGATTGGTGCGGGGAGTTTCAACAAAAATGAGCGACCTTGGCATCGACCGCTATGAGCTCTACCGCGTCATCACGGACATGGATGCGCTGCACGAGGCCTTCCGCGATCGGTTCGAGGACCTGCAGGCCACCCGCGAGGCCATCGACGAGGCAGGCGGTTTTCAATCCGGATATGCCGGCAAGCTGCTCTGCAATCCGCCTATGAAGTCGTTCGGCCGCCAATCCCTGCCGCGGATGCTCAAGGCCGGGCAAATGGCGCTCATCCTCGTGATCGACAATGAATGTTTCGCCCCGGTCAAGGAACGCCTGGAAAAGCGCAAGCGTCCCATGCGAAGCATCGTTCGCATCAAGCGGCCTAAGTGGCTGTTCAATCGCGAGAAAGCCAGCAAAGCTCGCAAGAAATACCTGCAATCCATTCCCGAGGCCAAGCTCGCGAAGAAGATGCGAAAGCTCGCAAAAGGCCGCTGGATTGCGCATCGTCGGCGCGAGCGGGCTTTAGCTCAGTTGGAGTGCGTCGCTGAGATCGCGTAAATGCGCATGATCGGCGGATGGCAAATCAGCGGCCCGATCCTCAGGACCTAAAGCGCAAGCTCGTTGATATCAGGCTGCGCTACGACAGCCATTCCCGCGAAGTCCAAGCCAAGAATACCAATAGATCCCGTGGAATGGCCGCCATCAGGCTGGCCGAGCTTACCCGCTGGTTGAATGACGTTTACGGTGCCGGCGTCGAGCTTGATCCCGACGACTTCCCCATCGTCTACGTGTTCGTCCATCATATCGGCGCCCTCAAGGATGCCGCGCGGCGGATCAACGACTGGGTACGCACCTATGCTCCATGGATCAGCCCCCACGATCTCGAGCGCCTGATCCTGGAGACCGAGCTCAAGCCACGACGTTGGACTGCCGACAAGCTCGGTCGCAAGATCACGCTCACAGATGAACAGCGCACCAGGCTCAAGATCAAGACCATAGGCGCTTTCGGCATCAACAAGGATATGCGCCTCCAAAATCGCCGAAAGGCCGAGGCCGAGCGTCAGCGGGGCCAACGAGCCGCCATCAAGGCAGCCAAACCCGTACGCAGCATATAGATGCTGTAATATGCTGCGTACGCTCCCAATCACGGGTGCGTTGTCCCAGCCCCGCCCCAGGCTCCATCCTCGCGTCATGAGCGAGCTTGCCGTCCTTCCAGCCAAATCAGACCAAATCGACGCCAAACCAGCGCGTCAGCCACGCATTCCTCCCAAGATCAGTCAAATCGTCGACTGGCTCGTCTCAGGCACCTGCAAGAACCAACAGGCCGCCTGCGAACGCGCAAATCTCGATCCGTCATACGTCTCCCGTGAACTCAGGAAGGTCCATGTACGTGTGTTTATGGAGCGCCGTGCACGCGAAACCATCGCCAACGGTACTATGAGGGCGTCTGCGCGGGTGTTGGAATTGCTCGATGCATCATCGGATCACGTCAGCTTCGAGGCCAGCAAGCATGTCCTGGCCATCGCTGGCATCAAGCCCACTGCCGACGCGCAAGTATCTGTCAACATTGACATAAAGGCCGGTTACGTCATCGATCTGACGGATGAGCCAAAGCGGCCAGCTATCACAATAGAGCATGACTGAGATTATGCGAATGAGATCACACGAGCAATATCAATAGGTTATTAGAGAATGTTCCATAATGACGGTTATGCGAACTTCGGGAACGTGTGATGTCGATGCTGGATGGGTGGCCATCGATCTCGGATCAGCGGTGAGGCAAGGCCGGGGGGAAAATTCGAGGGCGCGCGTGCCGGCTGATGTCCGCCCCTCGCTGTTATCTTTTCTATTCTTCGCGGCTGATTTTTGTTTTTCTGGAATTTTGTTTGGGAATTGACAGATGCGCACCCTCGACAAGCCTGTGACGATTTTCGAGTACCGAAACGGACGTCCGTTACCGGATTGGTTTGTTGAGCGGTACGATGACGAGCTACGGGCGTGGGGGGCGAATTTCTCGAAGATCGGGCCGATCAAGTCGATTGTGTTGCGGGAAGGGTATTTTGCGGATTTGTCGCCGGATGCGGAACAGGGGGCGGTACTGCTGGGGGTGAAGCTGATTGCGGAGGTGTCTTCGCGGCGGGACCTGGTGACGGTGCGGCCGCTGGGGGATCAGGATGAGGCATTGATTGCTCGGCATTGCGAGAAGATGCAGCGGCTGGGGGTTTGGGCAAGGGCAGTGCTGCGGGAGCCTGAGCGGCCTGGGGTGCCGTTCATGCCGAACATTTACCGGCAATGATTGAGTATGATCCCGCCACGGGATTCCCGGTGTTTAAGCCAGATGGCGCGGTGTTGCGGGCATTCATGCGGGACAATGTTTCGCGGGTGAAGATCATTCAGGGGCCGGTCGGCTCGGGTACGTCCTCGGCGTGCTGCATGCATGTGTTCCAGCGGGCGCTGGCGCAACCGATTATCCAGCGTGACGGTAAACAGCGGCAGCGGTTCCGGGCGCATATTTTCCGCGAGACCTATTCCAAGCTGGAGGAGACCACGATCCCGACATGGAAGGACTGGTTCCTGCCGGGGACGGGCGCGGGGCAGTTTGGGGTGTTCTACGAGACGCGGCCGTATCGGCATGAGATCAGGGTGGGACCGCTGGAGCTCGACGTCACGTTCATGGCGCTGGACGATATCCGGGATGCGAAATCGTTCTTCATGTCGCTGGAGACCTCGCTGATCTGGTTCAACGAGGTGCAGTTCGCGCAGTACGAAGTTTTCTCGGAGGCGGTCGGGCGCGTCTCGCCGCCGCGGTTTCCGGCGATGAAGGATGGCGGCTGCACCTGGGGCGGGCTGATCGCCGACACCAACGCGCCGCCGGCGGATCACTGGCTGCCGATCATGCGGGGCGACGTGCCGCCGCCGGACTGGATGAGCGAGGAGAAGCGGCGCGCGCTGAGGAAGCCGGCGAGCTGGGGCTTCTACATGCAGCCGCCCGGGCTGCTGGAGGATTTCGAGGAATATCAGGACGGCGGTGGCAAGCGGCAGAGCAGGCTGATCGGCTACAAGCCGAATCCGGAAGCGGAGAATCTGAAATACCTGCCGGCGGCGTTCTACGAGGAGAAGATCGCAGGCAAGACCAAGAGCTGGATCGACGCCAACATCATGAACCGCTCGTCGGTAGTGACCGACGGCCAGCCAGTCTATCCGCAGTTCCGGCGCGACGTCCATGTCAGCGATCGACCATTGGAGATTGTGGCTGGCGTACCGATCACGGTAGGGCTGGATTTCGGCCGCATGCCGGCGGCGCTGATCACGCAGAACCTGCGCGCGGACTGGTTCGTGCATCGCGAGTTCATCGGGCGCGACATGTCGGCGGTGGAGTTCGCGCCGCTGCTGAAGGCGTATCTGGCGCGGGAATATCCGGGCTTCACGTTCAATTTCTGGGGCGATCCGGCGGGCCAGCATCGCGGTCAGGCAACTGACAAGACGCCATTCGAGGTGTTCGAGGAGCATGGCATGCGGGTGCTGCCGGCGCCGAATCCGCAGAATATGTATTCGATCCGGCACGAGGCGGTGAATGCGATTTTGATGCGGCGCTCGAGCGCAGGCGAACGGCCTAGCGCGCTGCTGGTCGATCCCGGTTGCGTCACCTACATCACGGGCATGTCGGGCGGCTATTTCATGCGGCGGCTGCGGGTGTCGGGCGAGCGCTACGCCGAGGAGCCGGAGAAGAACCAGTATAGCCACATCTGCGAGGCAGGAGAAAATGCATTTCTGGGGGGCGGCGAGGGGCGCGCGGTGACGATGGGGCGCACCGCGGAACAGCATGGCATCCGCGTCTATGCGGGCAAGAAGACCATGCGCCGGATCGTGGCGTGAATTACGAGCCCGAAGTCTGGAATGTCGTGTTCAACCGTGAGGCGGCGTCGGGCTGGGCTAAATGGGTGCCGGGCCGCTACAAGCATGTGCGGGCTTATGCCTTCGTGCCGGCGACCAGGACCTGGCTGTTCTACGATGTCAGTTTCGCCGGCACTGTAATTGCGGCGATCCCGCATGGCGAGGATTCCTATGCCAGGATCTGGGAGTTCATCGGCCCGGAGGGGGCTTCCGATATCGTGGCCATGAAGCGATTACCATCGCGGCGGCGCCTATTCCCGTGGTCGAACTGGTGCACCCCGGCGCTGCGGCACCTGCTGAACTTGCCTGGTAGTGCGTTGCGGCCAGACAGCTTCCATCGCGATTGTCTCGCCAACGGTGGAGTGCCGTTCGAGGCAAAGTATGCAAGCGCCGCAATACCAGCAGCCCCCGCCTGATCCGACCATCACCGCGCTGAATGCAAAGGCGCAGACCGATGATGTGGCGGCGCTGCAGCAGACCGCCTCGATCGACACCGCCTCGCTGATGGCGCGCTATGGCACCCGGCTCGCGATGGCTGGCGCGATGCCGCAGGGTGCACCGCTCACCGTGACGCCGCCGCCGGTGGTCCGCTGATGGCGGACCACAAGGACAACCCACTGGAGAAAGAGGGGCTGGCCCGGCTGGCCGAATGCCGGCGCTGGAAATCGATGTGGGATCTCGAACTGCGCGAGGCCTATTTCATGGTCACCCCGCAGCGCCAGCGCAATATCCTGTCGACCTCGGCGCCGCCGCAGCAGCGTCTGCTCGATGCTGCCGAGCTCAACACCGATCTGGGCATCGAGCTGGCCGGCGATTTTGCAACCGAGGTGATCAACACCTACATGCCCGAGGCGACGCCATGGTGCGAGCGCGGCAAAGGAATGTTCATCACGCAGGCGCAGTTCGAGACCGTGGCCAAGGATGCCAATGAAGGCGATGCCGCGATCTTCGATGCGATGAAGGCCTCCAATCTCTACAGTGAAATCTCCAAGGCATTCGATCCGGATTTGTCGATCGGCACGGTCGGGATGTGGATTCAGCCCTCGATGCCGGGCGGCCCGATCGAGTGCCTCGCGACGCCAATCCGGGAGTTCGAGATCAACCTCGGCCCGAATGGCGAGATCGATGACCGCTTTGCGATCCGCTACACCCGCAACAGCTTCGTGCAGAAGCTGCTGGGCGATGAAATCTTCGCCAAGGTGTCGGAAGAAACCAAGAAGATGCTGAAGGAAAAGCCCGCCGAGCGCACCGAGCTGCGCTGGGGCTTCTGGCGGTTGTGGAACGATCATTCGGATGAATGCTGGCAGCATGTCGTGTTCGTGGCCAAGGAAATGGTCCACGACGTCGTGATCAAGGGCGAGGGCTGCTGTCCGCTGCTGATCTTCCGCTGGAATCCAAATCCGGACTGGCCATGGGGGCAGGGCCCGGAATTGCAGTACATGCCGACCCTGCGGCAGGTCGATGAGCTCGAGGACATGCGGATCAGGCACGCCGAAATGGCGATTTCGCCGCCGATCGGCTATCCCGACGATTCCTTTGCCGCGATCGAGCAGGGGCTCGAGCCCGGCATGGCCTATCCGATGCGGGCCGGCAGCGCCAAGGAAGTGGTGAAGATCTACGAGCCGCCGCCCTCGAACCCGGCCGATTACCAGTACGAGGAGAAGGAGAAGCGGCTGCGCCGCGGCTTCTTTGTGGATTTCCCGGAGCAGACCGGCGATACCCCGCCGACGCTGGGGCAATGGCTGGATGAGATGGCGCGCGCGCAGCGGCGCATCGGCCGGCCCGGCCTGCCGTTCTGGCGCGAGGGACCTGCCAAGATTTTCCTGCGTTTCAAGTATTTGCTGGAGCGCGCCGGCGCCATCAAGCCGATCGTGGTGGATGGCAAGACCGTGGCGCTGATGCCGTACAATCCGACCCAGCGCGCCGCCGAGCAGCAAGAAATCGCGATGGCGGTGCATGGCCTGCAGATCGCGGCCCAGCTCTGGCCTGAGGAATACAAGCTCATCGTCGATGGCAAGGCCACCATGATCGGACTGTTCAAAAAAATGCGGATCGAGCTGATCAAGATCCGCGATGAGAAGACTGTCAAATCCGTGCTCGGCCAGATGAGCCAGCTGATCGGCTCGACGCCGCCCGGCGGCCAGAAGCCGGCGCAGATCGCGACCGAGGGACAGGCGACCGCGGCATGACCGACGAACCCGTTAATCCATTCCAGGAAGAGGCCGATGCGATCCTTGCCATTGCCGCGAGCCGCGATGGCGCCCTGCTGCACCGCTACCTGCGCCGGGTGCTGGAGACCGTGGTCGATATCCAGGAGACCGGTGCGTTGTACGCCCACAACGGGCGACGCAGTTTGGCGCGCGATCTGATGCGCATGATGGCCGAGGGACTTGATGCCGGACGAACAGACCCAGGGAACGACCCAATCCTCGCAAGGAACGCAAGGCCAGTCCACGTCAGCTCAAGGGTCAGGCGCGACCCAAACCAGTACCCAAGGGTCGACAGCTACCCAGACAACCTCAACCCAGACGGGTCAGACCGAGCAGCAAACGACGGCGCCGGCAAGGCCGGCTGATCTCCCGGAAGCCTTCTGGGATGCCCAGAAGAACGCGGTGAATACCGCCAAGATCAACGAAATGATCGTGGCGAACGCAGCCAATGAATCGCGCCGCCTGTCGCTTCCGCAGAAGTCGGAGGATGTCAGCCTCGATCTGCCCAAGGAGTTCAAGCTTCCGCAAGGGGTCGATTTCAAGTTCGATCCCGCCAAGCCGGAATACAATAAATTCCGCGAACTGGTCGTCGCCGAGGGTATTTCGCAGGCCACCGCCACCAAGCTGACCGGCCTGTTCGCCGAGATCATGGTCGGCGATCAGGCTTCCATCCAGGCCTTCGAGACTGCCGAGATCGCCAAGCTCGGGGCCAATGGCCCCGCCCGCGCCACCGCGGTGAAGACCGGCATGACCGGCATGATCGGAGAGGCTCTCGCCGGTCATCTGCAGGTCATGACCCGCACCGCCGGCGGCGTGCAGGCATTGGAGGCGATTCTCGCCAAGTTCTCCTCGCAGGGCGCGGCCTCGTTCTCGCAGGCGCATCGCGAGCCGGGCCAGGGCGGCAACAAGGTCTCCGAGGAACAGTGGGCGACGATGAGCCCGGCGGCGCGGCTGGATTATTCCCGCCAGTTCGATCAGTCCCAGTTCCAGAAGACGGGGTGATCCATGACCGTCCTCACCATCACCATCGTCGACCAGGCTTTCGACAGGAAATCCGCCGAGATCGCCTACCTGCAGCGGGTTCTCGATCTGGCGAAAAACGAGATCGGCCGGGCCCGCGGCACCGTCACCTCCGGAGCGATCATCGGTCAAAGCGCGGCCGGGGTCGCCAATACCAGTCTCGGATCATGGGCCTACGCGTCCAGCGCCAGCAACCCATAGAAGGACCTTGAACCATGGCCATCTCGAATCTCATTACCCTTCCGGAATATGCGAAGGGTTTTGCGCGCGAGGACGTCCGGCGCACCGTGATCGAAATGTTCACGCAGTACAGCGACATTTTCGAGGTGATGCCATTCGAGACGCTGCGCGGTTCGAAATATACCGGCTACCGCGAGGCCGCGCTCCCAGCGCCGGTGTTCCGCGCCATCAACGAGGCTTCCTCGTCCGGCCACGGCACCATCTCGCCATTCGACGAGTCGACCTACATCATCGACCACGATATCGACGTCGACCGCGCGATCCAGGACCGTCACGGTCCGGAGCGCCGCAACTACGAGGAGCGGATGGGCATCACCGCCTTTGCCCGCCTCTGGGTCGATACCTTCATCAAGGGCGACCAGTCGACCAACCCGCGGGTGTTCAACGGCCTCAATGTGCGTGCCCGCAAGTTCGGCCGGCTCTATCACAACTCCACCGCCTCGGGCGGCGCCGCACTGTCGCTCGCCAACCTCGACCAGTTCCTCAACAACATCTCGCGCAAGTCCGGCACCACCTATATGATGGTGCCGTTCGTGTCGCTGCCGCTGTGGATCCAGGCCGCGCGCACCCAGACCCTGACCGGCTTCGTGATGCAGACCTGGGATCAGACCGGCCTGCCGAAGCTGTCCTACGCCAATCTGCGCATCCTGTTCGGTTATCCGAAGGACGATCAGGTGCCGGTGCTGCAGTTCAACGAGGTCGCCACCGGCGGCGGCTCCGCGGTCACCGCCTCGCTCTACGGCCTGACGCTCGGCGAAGGCATGATGCGCGGCATCACCGTGCGTCCGCTGACACCGGAAGATGTCGGCTTGCTGCAGGACCGCAAGACCTACCGCACGCATATCGGCTGGGATGTCGGCCTGGTCGACGAGTTCAAATACTGCATGGGTCGTCTCGACTCCTGGACCAACGCGCCAATCGTCGCTTAACCCTTTAGGAGGCCCCGATGGGTGACCGTACATATTCCTTTGACGCCAATGCCGCCTTGTCGGACGGCGCCGCTGCCATTGCCGCTACCGGCTATTCGCAATATGCCGGCTCTGATGGCCTGTTCGATTCCGGCGGCAATCAGAACGTTACAGTTCAATTGCCTTCGATTGCGGATGGGTCCGGCATCATTACGCCGCAGCAGGCCCGCATCGACGCCGCCCTGGTGGTCGACCTCACGGCGGTCACCACCTCGGGCACAGCCTCGGCCAAGCTGATCCTGGTCGGCTCCAATGATCCCGCTTTCGGTGCTGGCAAGTCCGCCCAGCTCGGCATGATGGAGTTCGGCGCTGCGGCTTCGCTGGAGCAGGCGAATGGCTTCCTGACGCCGGCGCCCAACGCGGTCGGCGGCTCGCGCTACGAACTGATGTTCACCAACGAGCAGAACAACGTCAAATACCAGTTCATCAAGCTCTATGTGGTGATCGCCAACTCGGGTTCGATCACCTTCAAGGCGTTCATTGCCGTATTGCCGGAGCCATAGCATGACCGAGAAAAAGCCGCCGCGCACCGGGATCGTGCCATCGGACATGGATGCGCAGGGCAATGTCGTGCTGTGGGATCATGGCCCGGCTGATGCCAAACATCAGGCCCCGGTGCCGGTCATCCTGCATGCCGGCGATGCCGGCCACGCCATGATGATCGATCCGGAGCGCTATGCGCTGGAGCCGTTCGAGCTCGATGAGGATGAAATCGCAGGGCGTGTCCAGGATATGAAGGCCAAGCGCGAGGCGGCGCGGGATTTCGCGCAGCACGCCATCGACCGCCGCAACGCAATCGCGGCGATGATGTCAGACCGCGCGCAGGCCAGGCTGGTCGAGCAAGAACCGGAAGAGAAGGCTATCTGATGGATCTGGAATTCACCAGGATCACCAATTCGCTCGCCCCGGAGCTCGCCAAGACCTACGTGATCTTATGGGACATCGGGCCCTTGAAGCCGTCCGCGCCGGCCAAGCCGGTGGCCCCGAAGGGCAAGGAAGGCGAGCCCGAATACGACATCGCCATGGTCGAGTTCAAGGAATCGCTGGAGGCCTATGCCGAGGCCAGGAAGGCCTATCTGGCCGGGCTGAAGGAGCACGCGATCTGGCAGAAGGATCAGGGCGGCGCCATCGAGCGCCAGATGTTCTCCTGCGACGCCAATGACGCGCTGGAGCGCGCGCCGGAACGCTATTTCATCTCGTCCTCGACCCGCGGCTATTCCCAATTGAAAAACCAGGGCCTGCCCGCCGGCTACCGGCCGGGCCGCGGCCATGACGCCAATCTCGAGCGCGCGCGCCAGGGCGAGGCCGAATTTGCCGCTGCGCGCGCCAAGGACCCCGTATTCGGAAACCCGGAGCTACGCCAATGATGATCCGTCGCCTTCTGCTCGCGCTTGCGGTCGCTGCATTTGCCGCTCTGCTGGGCGCTCCGGTACAGGCTGCCCAGGTCAACATGTGCGCGGCCGATGTCGCCGGCGGCGTGCAGGGCCCGCGGACCTTCGGCGGCACCGGCAGCCAGGTCCCAAGCGGCGCGACCTACATCCTCAACGGCCAGGGCTGCGCGCTGGTCCAGTTGGCCGATGTCGGCTATTTCCAATCCCAGGGCTTTACCCAGGCTTCCTCTCAGAACGCCATCGTCTTCAACACCGGCATTGCCACCGGAACCACTAATTTCGTCATTGGCACCCTGCCGGCCAAGGCCTATATCCAGCAGATCATCTTCTCGAACTCGGTAGCGGCCACGGCCGGAACCATTTCGATCGGTTCTACTGCTAGCGGCACTCAGATCGTGACCGGTACGGTTGTCGGCGCCTCCGTCGATATCGCGGCGACCATTTTGCTGCCTGTAAGCGCCACTGGCGTTGCGACGTCCCTCAATATGTCATCCACCGCATGGAACAGCTCCAACGTCACTGTAACCGTCGTCTACGGGTATTACTGAAATGATGATCAAAACCACCGACTACGACGACTTCAAATTTCTTATTGCTTCGGCATCGTCTAACGTCAGTTACTTCGATGGCACGACATATTTTGTGGTGTATTCTTTTACCACAACCTATGCGATCGAATGCAAGATTCCGGCAAAGCCAGCAACGTGGGCAGCCGATCTTGGCGTCTCTATCCCGCCGTCGCCACATCAATTGAACGCGCCACTTGAGTTTGTAGACTACTGATTTCATCCACTTGGCCATGGTACCTCCGCCCTCCCACTTGCACCGGGAGGGTTTTTCTTTGGTGCGTTGCCACCCCTGACCGCCCGCGCAAGGTGGTTGCATGGCAGCCTTCGAATGGCCGGTCGACAAGCTCGGCGTCATCAATTCAGCGCTTTCGCAAACCGGCGATAATCTCGTTGCGGTTGCCGATGACGGCTCACCGGAATGGACGGTCTGCTCGCCCGGCTACGAACGCGCGCTGGCATACATGATCGAAACTCATGGCTGGTCGCAGGCGACCGATGTCCGCATCCTGCAGCCGGCCGGCAATGTCCCAGACGACGATCAGTTCGACACCGCCTATCCGCTGCCGGACGATCTCGTGCACCTGATCTGGGTGCGCATTTCCGACCTGCCGACGGTCTGGGGCCTGCTCAACAATCAACTCGTAGTCAATGCGCAGGGCGGTCCGCCGCCACCGCCGGTCGGTACCGTCACGCCCGCAATCGTCACCATCAAAGGCATCTTCTCAACCAATTCCGATCCGGTGAACGCCACGCCGACCTTCGTGGTGGCGCTGGTCGCCTTCGTGATGTCCGGCGTCTATCGCGGACTGCACAAGGATGTCGGCCAGGCCGAGCGGATGTGGAACAGCGGGAAGGCGCTGCTGCAGGAGGCGATGACCCGCCATGATCAGCAATCACCGAAACGGTCGATGTTCAATTCGCGTCTTTCAGCCGCCCGCCGCATTCGCCGCCCGTGGCCGATCGTGCCGCCGGGATGGGGTGGAACTGGCAGTCCGGGGTGATCTGCCATGGTCCAGAAAATGCTCGGCGGCCAGCGCGATTTCTCCTATGGAGAGGTCGACCCTGATCTGAAGCGGAATGACGATCATCCCGCGCGCAAGGGCGGCCTGCGGCAGATGGCGAATGCCCGCATCCGTAATTCCGGCGCGATCCAGAACCGGTCCGGCCGCCGTGCGCTCTATCGCGCACTGGACGGCGATCTTCGCACCGAGCGGATCACGCTATCCGCCGGCCATGATTTCGATATCCAGTTCGCACCCGGCCTGCTGAAGATCATCGATTCCAGCGGCACAGTCGTGGGCCGTTTCGCCAACCAGGGCGGCGGTGCGGCGATCCCCTGGGTCTCACAGTCCGATATCAACTCCATCGTTTATGCGGCGCTCAACCTGTCGATCTACGTCACCTTCGGCCACGCCATGCGTCCGCAGGTCGTGTCATGGGATGGCGTGTCGATCTGGAGCATCGCCGATTACACCGAACTGATGCAGGGTAGCCAGAAGCGAACGCCGTTCTACCGGATCAGCCAGCAAGGCATTTTCATCATCCCTTCCGCGCAATCCGGCGCGATCACGATCCTGGCCTCGGCGCCGGTCTTTACCGCGGCGATGGTCGGCACCCGCATCCGCTTCGTCGGCCGCCAGATCCTGATCACAGCCTTCACGGACTCGACGCACATCTCCGGCACTGTGCAGGAGACCCTACCGGGTTCGCAGGTCATCAATTTCGCAAGCAGTCCCTTGACCGTGATTGCGACCGGAGATGTCGTGATCGGCTCGGTATCCGGGTCCGAGGGCGTTGTCACGAACACGAGCGGCACGAATATCACCGTTCAATTGCTGCGGACATCGAGCACCTCGTTCACCTCGATCAGCGGGCAGGTCAACGTCGTCGCATTCGTCGGAAGCGATATCGTTGCGGGGCCGGGCGGCAGCATCGCCGCAAGCTCGGCGAATTCGATCGGCCCGCCGAGCGGCTGCGCGGTCTGGGACGACGAGGTGATGAACACCTTGCGCGGCTATCCAGCCTCCTGCTTCGTCGATCAGTTCCGGCTTGGCTTCTGCGATTTCCCATCTGTGCCCGGCGGCATTGGCTGGTCCGCGATCAATTCGCCGACCGATCTGTATGCAGGTCCCAATCCGGCGGACGCGATGTTCGAGGTCGCGCCGAGCAAGGTGCGAGTGCTCTACGTCCAAGGCGGCCCGGAAAGTTCGGAGTTCGTATTCTGCGACCGGCGCGTCTATTATATCCCGATCTCGCCGACCAACCCGCTGAAGACGGGCAGCGTCTCGTTCCAGGTGCTCTCGGGCGATGGCAGTGCGCCGGTGCAGCCGCGGCTGGCGCAGGAGGCCATTCTCTACATAAATGCCGGCCAGAACAGCGTGATGGCGATCATTGCCAGCGGCGCCTATTACCGGCCGTTCAACACCAAGAACCTCAGCGAGTTTCATTCGCATCTGTTCAGCCAGATCGTCGCCATCGCGGCCCCGAGTGCCGATGGTACCTTCAATGAGCGCTACGCCTATGTGCTCAATGCCAATGGCTCTGTCGTGGTCGGCAAATACACCCCGGATAGCCTGTTGACCAACCAGCCCGTGATCGGCTGGGGCCCATGGTCCGGCGTCGGTGCGGTATCCTGGGTTCACGCCAGCGCCGCCAATGTGCTGTTCACCACATCCTATTTCGGCGCCGGCCTGGTCGAGATTCTCGACGATACGCTCTATCTCGATGCCTCGCTATTCGTGAACAATCTTCCGGTCCCCTTCACGCCCCCGGCGGGTCTCGGCCCGCTCTGGTTCATCGCCGGCCAGAGCGTGACGCTGATGGATCAGGGCAGCCGCCCAATGGGAACCTACCAGGTCGATGCCAATGGCTTCATCGCGCCGCAGAACAATGGTGGCGAGAACCTGCTGGCGGCAACGCTGGTGGCCGGCCAGTCCTGGACCGGGATTGCCGAGCCGTTCTGTCCGGACGCCCAGCCCGGCACCGATGTCGGCCAGCGCATGGCGCAGCGGCAGGTCGCGGAATTCCGGGCCTATGTGCTGCACTCGACCGGGTTCATGCTGGCGTGGCTGTTCTGCGGCCGGCAAACCCGTACCTCGCCGCCATTGGGAACGCCGATGCAGCAGCGCCGCTTTCCGGCCTACAATGTCGATGACGACGCAACCCAGCCGCCGTCACAGCGCGAAACTGCGGAATCGATCCGGCCGACCGGCAGCTCCTATGATCCGCGCGTGGCCGTGATCTGGGATACGCCCGGCCCCCTGGAAATTCTGGAGCTGGGCATCGAATGCTCGGTATGAGGACGCGATAATGGGCCAAGCCGCCTCGTCATCGAAATCCGCCGGCGGCGCCACGATCGCCTCGCTGGCGCTGACCGTAGCCAGCGATGTCACGCAGGGCAGCGCCACGCAAGCCTCAGATGCATTCCAGGCCGACAAGGCGGAACGCGCGGCGGCATTCGGCCAGACCCAGGCGACCCTGACCGACACCACCATGCTGCAGAACCTGAACACCACGCTCGGCAATATCGAGAGCGTACGGGCCGCGGCCAATGCCGATCCCACTTCGCCAAGTTCGATTGCCCTGATGGACCAGAGCCGGGAACGCTCCGATCTCCAGCGCATGGCGGCGGTCGGCTCGGAACGCGCGCAGAGCGCGGAGGATCTGGCGAGCGCCGATTATCTGCGGCGCGCGGGCGATTTCGCGGTGACCCAGAGCTACCTGAAGGCTGGAACCGACGTTGCTGGCGCGCTCGCCAAGGGCATTCCTGGCATGGGGTCATAGCATGGTCGATGTCCCCTCGATTGCCAACGTCGTCCCGATGGTGCGGGCGCCACAAAGCCGGGTGTCACCGGCCGAGATCGCGCAGCCCTATCAGGAACTCGCCGCTAATCTCGACAAGGGCGCGGGCGTTCTCAATGATGCTGCGGTCGCGATTGCCAGGAATGCCGGCCTGAAAGCCGTCACGCGGGATGCCGATGGCAATGTGCAGGTCGAGCATCCGCCCCTGATCGGCGACGCCGCGATTGCCTTCCACCAGGCCGTCAAGGTGGCGGCGGTTGCCGACGGGGAGGGCGAGGCCAAACGCGGCGATATCGCGCTACGGCAGCAATACCGGGACGATCCGGATGGCTACCTGAAGGCGGCCGACGCCTACAAGCAGAAGCAGGTCGACCAGTATAGCCAGGCCGGCGGCCCCGATGTCGGCATGGCGATCGGCAAGCTGATCGATGGCCAGACCACGCTGACCTATCGCGGCCTGCTGAATGAACATGAGAAGCTGACGCTGCAGCGCGCCGATGCCTCGATCACGACCGGTATTTCATCGGCAACCAACGATCTGACCGCAATGGCGCGCGGCGGCATCACCTCCGGCCCGGCCTGGGAGGCCGCGAGCGCCAAGGTGGCGGCGCTGACCCAGCAGAAGGTCAACAATCCGAGGCTGGCCTATCCGCCGGAGCAGGCGGCCTTCGATATGCAGCAGCTCGACGGCAACCTGAAGGCCAACGGGTTCCTGTATCACATCGATCAGGTCTACAAGAGCCAGGACCCGGAGACTGGCGGTGCCAAGGGCGCGCTCGAGCAGGCCAAGAGCATCCTCACCGATCCCTCGATCAAGCTCTCCGAGGCCCAGCGCGAGCAGTTCTACCACAAGGCGGTCGGCGAGATCAGGGCGAACGAGGCGATCCGCAAGCAGGATCTGGGCGAGGCGCGGGCCTCCTTCAACGAAATCAGCCTGATCAGCGCCGCCGGCGGCAAGGTCACGCCCGATATGGTCGAGAACGTCGCCAGCGGCTTCCGCGCGGCGGGCGATCCCGGCGGGGCGGCGCGGGTCTATTCCTCGTTTCTGCGCAAGCCGCTGAACGATGATTTCGGCCGGCAACCGCTGGCCGATCAGACCAAGCAGTTGACCGCGCTGCAGGGCGCCAACGCCGCCGCGTCCGCGCATGCGTTCTTCACCAACCGCGGCTATACCCCGGAGCAGGCCGCGGGCATCGTCGGCAATCTCGTGCATGAAAGCGGCATGCAGCCGGGGGCGGTGGGGGATAGTGGTACCTCCGGCGGGTTGGCGCAGTTCCATAATGAGCGGCTGACTGCTTTGAAGCAGTTCGCGGCCGACAAAGGCAAGCCGGCGACGGACTTCCAGACCCAGTTGGAGTTCATCGACAAGGAGCTGAATTCGACGGAAGCGCCGACCCGCGCCAAGCTGTTGGCCGCCAAAACCCCGGAACAGGCCGCCGCGGCGTTCATCGATTACGAACGTCCGCAGGGCTGGACGCCGCAGAACCCGGCTGGCGGGCTTGGCTACCAGAGCCGTATCGGCCTCGCGCGGCAGGTGTTCGACGGCAAGCCGACCGACGCCAGCATGGGGCCGGCCGGCACCGCGTGGCTCGCCGCCAACCGCAAGAGCGCGGTGGACGATGCTGCCACGGCGCAGTGGAAGACGGTGATGACCGATTATGCCAAGGACGGCACCCGGCCATCGCTGAAGGCGGTCAACGATATCGTGGTGGCGGCGCGCGCGACCGGCAATGCGGCGCTATTGGATACGATTGGGGCCGATGCTGACCGAATGGACCTGTCGGGGCAATTCTCGCGTACTTCGCTGCCGGAACAGCATGCCACGCTGACCTCGATGGAGACGGCGGCGGCCGGCGGCCAGTTGTCGCCGGGCTCGGCATCGGTATTGAAGGACCTGCAGAAGCGCAATCAGGTCATCACCAAGGGCCTAGACGACAATCCGATCGCGACCACGGTGACGAATTTCCCGGACAAGCTGAAGCCGCCGGCACCGCTGGACTTCTCCTCGGACCAGGCGCTCGCGGCCGGTCTGAAAACGCGCGGCCAGATCGCAGCATTTGCCTCGCAGAACTGGCAAGTCCCGCCGGTCGCGGCGCTCGACGCCGCCGATGTTCAGCAGATGCAGGCCCAGCTCGCCAATCCCGACCCAGCCGTGAAGGGCAAAATCTTCAATGCGCTATCGCAGCTTCCGGAGGATACACGGAATGCGACACTGGCCAAGATCGGCTCCGGCCGCCCCGATCTGATGGTAGGCGTGGCCGCGGGCAGCATGATGCATGCCGCGCCAGATGTCGCCTCCAGCATCATCCGCGGGCAGGCGGCGATCGCGATGGACAAGGGATATCTGCCGGCGAAGGGGGCCGAGGCCGCCGCGGCCCTTGATACCGAGTTCGACAAGCATGTCCCGGCTTCGACCTTCTCGCTGGCGGCGCGTACCGATGCGTCCGGTCCCTATGCGGTGGCACAGGGCATGGTGAAGGCGCGCTATGCCGACCTCTCGGCGCAGTCGGCCGATACGTCCGGGAAATTGAACAGCGACCGGCTGGCGCAGGCGGTGAACGATGTCACCGGTGGTATCCTCGACCACAATGGCGGCAAGCTGATCGCGCCGGTGCGCGGCATGCCGCAGGCCATCTTCGATCGCACCATGAACGGCATCACCGACAATGATCTGGCCGACGTCTCGACGCTCGGGGGCGAGAAGATCGACGCCAATTACCTGCGCAACAATGCCACGCTCGAAAGCGTCGGCGACGGCCGCTATTTCATCAAGCTGGGCAAGGACCCGCTGCGGCCGGTCTACGCCTATCAGGGCGCCAACAGCGAGGCGCCACAAAAGTTCATGCTGGACCTGCGCAACCGGCCGCTCGGCGCGCCGGTGGTACCCGTCATGACGGTCCAGCCATGAGTTTCCTCGATCTCTACCAGGGGAATCAGGATCAGGCGGCGAGGATGCAGCCGAATGAGGGCACGCGGCTGCCGACCGGGTTCGATGAGAATTTCAGCGCGGCCTGGAGCGATGGAAGACTGTTCAGCCAGTCGATTGCCAAGCTCAATGCGCGGGCCTCGGCACTCGACGACTATGCCGATGAGGTCAAGCGCCAGACCGGCGGCGATCTGACGGAGGATTTGGCTCCAAAAGAAGGTGGCGTGCCGCTGGATTACGATGCCATCAATGCCAAGGTGGCGGCGCTGAAGGCGAAAAATCAGGCGTTCACAATCGATCCGCTATCCGACGAGGAGATCGATAGACGCGCGCTCGCCAAAGCCCAGGCTGCACACCGCACCTATGAGACGCTGCAGACGGGCGAGAAGACCTGGGGCGGCTCGTTCGGCACCGGGCTTGGCAGCGCGGCGGCGTCGGCGGCGGATCCGATCAATATCGTGGCGCTTGGCGTGGCGCCGGAGGCGGCGGGCATCAGCATCGTGGCTTCGGCGCTGCGCTGGGGCGCGCTTGCGGGGCTGTCGCAGGCTGCGATCGAGTTCTCCAGCGATCAGTTCAAGGAGCAGGTGCAGCCCGGCTACACCGAGAGCGGGGCGCCCATCCGCGAGATCGGCGGGGCCTTCATCAGCGGTGCGGTGCTCAGCGGCAGCGTCAAGGCACTCGGCAACGCCTGGACCCGCGTCAAGACTGGCGCTTGGCCAACCTCGGTGCGCGATGCCGGCAACGTCATTGAGAGCGAGGCGAACGTCGCTAATACCAACCCGTTTCCGGGGGCGGAAGGCGAGGTCGCGCACCACGAGGCGCTGGTCAAAACGATCGACGATATTTTGGCGGGGCGGCCGGTCCAGATCGACGGTATTATCACGCCTGAATTTCTAGATCGCTCGCGGATGATGGTTCAAAGCCTTCAGGCTAATGAGCCGATGAGGTTGCCTGTCATCAATCGTCGCGCGATCGAGCTTGTCGCAGAGCAGGACAAACTCTCCCGCCGCGATGCGGAACTGGCCTCGAACCTTGAGACTATGCCGCAGGGCGATATCTCTGCGGCCGACCGGCTCAACCGGCTGCAGGCGGTCGATCAGCAGATTGCGGCGACAGAGGATCTTGCCGAGAAGCGGAAGCTCGGCGAGCGGCGCGATCAGATCCTGGTCAACACCAACCCGGAAGCCCTGCAGGCTGCCGCCGCACCGATCGAGGCCAGGCGCCAGGCCGAAGCTGAGCGCGCCTCAATTGCCGCCCGGCTGGACGATATCACCGCGGAACACGCCAATCTGCAGGCCTCCTCGCTGCCTCCGATGGAATTACCGGCGCTTGGTGCTCGCGAGCGCATTCCGACCGGCCCAAAGGGGCAGTTCGAGATGGATCTGCAGCCAGCGGCGGAAGAGCCCGTCACGCCTAAGGTTGCGGTATCGAAGGAACCTGCGATCCAGCCGCCACTGCAAACCACGGAGGAAATGACCAAGACCCTGACCGCGCCGGACCACCAGGATGCGATCCGGGCCGATGTCGACCGTGAACGCGCGCTGGGAGACGTGCAGGTGCCGGGAGTCGATGAGAACGGCAATCACACCATGATCAGCATCGACAAGGCGATGGATGAGGTCGACGCCTACAAGCAGGCAGCAGAGCAGATTCAGGCCTGCGCTAATCCGCCAACGGAAGAGAAGGCTTCGTAATGGCAACCGTGATGGAGTGTATCGAAAAAATGGTGGCGGCGAAACAGATCAGCCGCGCCATCGCCGATGAAGCAATCGAGACCTTCAAGCGCAGCAAGGCCGAATATTCCTATGCGCGCGGGCCCGCCAGTGCAGATGCGGCGGCGGCCCAGGTCGTTGCGAAATCGATGAGCGACAAGGCGGCCGAGAAGCAGATTTCCATCGCGGCAAGTGTCAAGACATGGCGTGCGCTGGAAGCACGCACCGATATTGCCGGGAAGAACATCAACGAATCCGTGATGGCGACGCTAACCAAAACGGCGCGCGGCGATGATGTGCGGGGCGAGAATATCGATTACAAGGGAAAGGCGGTCAAGGACTGGCTGTTCGGCATGCTCGGCCCCGAGATCGAGAAGTTCAAGCCGGGGTTTTTCGCCAATCAGAAATTGATCACCAGCGCCGAGAACTTCATCAAGGAACGGTTCGGCATCGATACCGGCGATACGCTGGCAAAAGCCGTCTCGAATGGATTTCAGAAGGTGATCGACGAGGGCTCGGCGCGTGCGAAGGCTGCGGGCAAGATATTTTCCGAATTGGAAGACTGGCGCCTGCCACAGCATTGGTCACCATCGCGCGTCGCGCAATTCAGCCAGGATGAATATGTCCGAGATCATCTCAACGAGATTGCGACCGGCGGCCTAAAGCTGTTCGACAAGGAGACCAACCGCTATGCAACCGCGCCGCAATATTCGGAGATGCTGAAAAAGGCGTGGTCCGACATCAAGACACAAGGCGGCGACGACGGGCCATTCTCCAAGAACATGCGCACCTTCGAATTCCAGCCGGGCGCAGAAGGCGCGGCGTCATGGCTGAAGCTGCAGGGCAAATACGGCATTGGCAACGAGATCATCGGCGCGGTTGATCAGCACGTCAACAACATGGCACGCACAATCGCCATGCATGAGATTTACGGCCCCAATCCGGATGCGACCTTCAAGGCGCTGATGCGCAAGGTGAACGAAGGGCCGGGCTCGTCACTGGTGCGGGGCACGCGCTGGCTCGACAGCCCGCGGGCGCTGCAGCTCACCTATGACAATCTCGCAGGCCGCGGTCATCCCATCGCCAACGAGTTCTGGGCGCGGTTCTGGTCCGGTGCGCGCGAGGTGGTCGGCGTGGCGAGCTTGCGCAATCTGCCGATCACGATCATCCCCGGCGATACCGCGATGTCGTTCCTGTCGGCCAATTTCAACGGCATGTCTGGGCTGGATATTCTGTCCCATGTTTTTGACGGCAAGATGACCCGAGAGGTTGCGCAGCATTTGCAGGTCAGCGCTGGCGGCTATGGCGATTTCATCAACAACAACGTGCGGAAATATGAGGATCAGCTCAACGTCTCCGGCATGGTCCGCAAGGTGTCGCGCCAGATCGTCAAGGCGACCGGCGCCGACTGGTGGACGACGAACGGGCGCTTGGGGGCCCAGATCTCCTATCTGCATATGCTGCAGGGGGAAAGTGGTAAAGCTTTCGCCGATATCGATCCCGCCTTGCGCGACAATTTCCTCGCCCGCTACGGCTTTACCTCCGATGAATGGAACCGGATGCGGGGCCAACAGCCATGGATCGCGCGCAACGGCGCCAAATACATGGATGTGACGGAGATGGAGCGGCCACTCTCCGAGCGGCTGATGGCGGCGATCAAGGAGCAATCCGCCTTTGCCTTCCACCAGCCCGATGCGCGCACCCAGGCAATCATGCGGGGCGGGGCGCAGGCCGGTTCCGTGGGCGGAGAGCTGCAATTGATGCTCGGCCAATACAAGCAGTTCACCATGGAGCGCATGACGACCCACCTGATGCGGGTTCTGACCGATGGGCCGATCGAGAACCGGGTGGCACGCGGGTTGGCCTTTACGGCTCTCAGCATGGCGGCAGGCGCGGTCAGCCTGCAGGCGGCTGCCGTGGTTGGCGGCAAGGACCCGATGGACATGAAAAGCCCGAAGTTCTGGACCGAGGCATTCGCCAGGGGCGGTGCCGGCGGCATCTATGGCGATATTTTGGGAGCGGCGCTGCATGGCGACCGCGGGGCGGCCAGCATGGTCGGGCAGATGGCGGGTCCCATTCCAGGCATGGCTGGGGACATCTTTTCTGCCGCGACGTCGCCGCTCAGACAGGTCCTGGACGAATCAGGCAAGCCCACCAAGAGCACCTTCGCCAAGGAGGCGCTCCAGGGCATCCAACGGCATTCGCCGAGCACCTGGTACACCAAGACGGCCGTGGACCGCCTGTTCTGGGATAAGCTGCAGGTGCTGGTCGATCCGAACTACCGGCAATCGTTCCGGCGGGCCGAGCAGAATGCCAAGAAGAAAAACCAGGGTTTCTGGTGGGGCCCAGGATCCAGCGCTCCTACGCGCGCGCCAGATCTGACAACGGCGGTATCCCACTAGACGGTGCGTTGCCCGACCCTCCATGCCCGGCCCAAATCTGGGCATGAGCCTGACCCGCCGCTTCATCCTCGCTCTTGCCCTGATGGCCGGCCTCACGCCGGTATTTGCGCAAGCTCCACCGCCGGTTCCAGCGCTTCCGGATGCTGAGAGGCGGACAACCTATAGCATCTCCGGCTCGACCTGTGCCTGCGCGGTCAATTTCGCGATCTATGGCGATTCGACCGACGTCCAGAACTGGCTCGAGGTATTCGTTAACGGCGCGCTGGTCACCTCGGCTAACTGGACCATCACCAGTCCGACCGGACCGCTCTCCACCATCCCGCGCCCGATCACCGATGCGGTGCTGACCTTCAACGCAGCCCAGACCGGCACGGTGCAGATTGTTGGTGCGCGGCGGCCGCGGCGGACCTCGCAGTTTGCCGAGAACCAGGGCGTTCCGGCCCGCAACCTGAACCAGGTCTTCACCGATGTCATCGCGATGCTTCGCGAGAACTGGGACAAGACCAACGATGTCACCGGCCGCGCCGTGCTCGCCCCCCCGGGCGAGACGCTCAACCTGCTGCCGATCGCAGCCAACCGTTCCAGTCATGGCGCCTGCTTCGATAGCGGCGGCAATCTGACTTCCTGCGTATCGATCCCGAGTTCGACTTTTGCCGCCGGCAACGGCATCACCTTCACCGGTGTTGGCCCGACCACGATCAAGGTAAATCTGGCCGCCGGCTCCAACGTTACGCTCAGCGGCACGAATCCCATCACGATCAACGTCCCGCTAGCTGCCGGCTCTGGTATCGCGCTCACGGGATCGAACCCACTCACGATCTCCACCGTTCCTTCGGCCCAGTCGCCTCAGCTCGGCGTCATCCCGACGACATCGCCAATCACGGTCACGATCGCATCGCCTGCGGTTTTCACCTGGGCAAATCATGGCCTTTTGGCCAATTCGACGGTCTACTTTTGCACGACGGGCGCACTCCCGACAGGTCTTACCGCATGCAATAGCAATGCCTCCGGCCTCATCAATGATCCAACACTCTGCTATGTCGTCGGTTCTTCGATCACTCTGAATACCTTTCAGTGCGCCACCTCTATCGCGAATGCCAACGCGGGCACCTCCATCAATACAACCGGAGCGCAATCCGGAACCCATACGGCCTTCGCTAACTATTTCGCCTGCGCAGGCTGTATTGGCGAATACAAATTCCATCTGACGTTGACAAATAATGCCAACGTCACGACAGCCGTAAACACGATCTATAATTCGCTCAGTTTGTCTGCCGGCGTATGGGAAGTAGGGGGAACTACCGGAATAGTTGGTACAGGTGGGGCCACGGTTTGCGCCGATACCCACGCGAGCTATGGCATCGGCATCAGCAGCATCGCAACCGCGCCATTCGGCGGCTCGCTAGGTTATCACATCACCTCGAACAATTCCAATTGCATGCTGTTCACGTTGGACAGTAGTCAGATCGTGGTACCGAGCCCAGGCCCAAGCACAATTAACTTTGTAGGTCTGCCGGACTTCTCCGGCGGTACTGCAACCCTGTATGGCGTGGCACACGCGAAGCGAATGTATCGAAGAAGATATCGGGTGCGTTGCCGAAGTCGCGCATCCTGCCATGGTTCTGCCCGAATGGAGGCGAGCCGGCATGACCATCAATTTCCCGAAGTTTGCCGATGCCTTGAAACGCCTCTGGCCGAACAGCGACGTCACAATCAAAGGATTGGGCGCCGGCATCATCGCCGCAGCCCCGACCGTGTTTCCGAAATACGGCTGGGATGACGATCTTCTGGTCTGCCACGCCATGGCGCAATTCTCGGAAGAGACCGACGCCGGCCGCGAGATGCAGGAGAATATGAATTACAGTGCAGCAAGGCTGCTGCAGATCTTCCCCACGCATTTCAATCATGCGGAAGCGATCGCATTTCAGCATCAGCCCCGCCTGATCGCGGATAAGGCCTATGGCGGCCGGATGGGCAATAAGCCGCCACCGTCGGATGATGGCATAAACTGTCGCGGGCAAGGCCTGTCACAGCTCACGGGAGCCGGAAATTACAAGGAACTGCAATCGCACTATGGGCTACCGGTCTACGACAAGCCGGAGATTCTGCTCGATCCAAAGTTCGCGCTCGAAATCGGGCTCGCCGATCTGACGATGTGTGGCTGCCTGTCTTACGCCAAGAATGACAATCTAGTCGGCGTATCCTCTATGCTCAACGTTGGCCATCTCGTGACCGACCCTCACAAAATAAATGGCTTCGGATTACGCCAACAATGGCTTGGTCTGTGGAAGCACGCGATGGGTGTCCCATGATCGGTTGGCACATCTTCTCGACCGTCTGCATGATCCTCTATCCTGAGCAGTGCTACACGAAAGTGATGCCTATAGCCTACGCAACACAGCATCAATGTCTCGTCGTTCTTGCGGACCCATGGAATCACATCCGCGAATTGCCGCTGATAGTCGAGGGATCGCGCTCCATCAAACTCGGATGCAAAACTCAATGACCATCGTGTGGACCGCATGGCTGTGCATTATCGCCGGAAGCTTCGTTTGTTTCGAGGCCTTCGCGCTCAAGACCGACCGCACGACGCTATCTCGTTACGTCTGGACAATAAGTAAGGCGTGGCCGCCGTTCCCATGGATCGCTGGCGTGCTGACCGGATTTCTCGCCGCGCATTTTTGGTGGGGCGGAATAGTTTGCTTTTCACCTGTTCAATAGGAGATATCGAACATGGCAATTATATCTCAAGATCAGGTTGCTGGTCAGCTCCGGATTATTATTCCGGCGCTGGGAACCATCGTAACTGCATTCGGCGTGACCTCGGCCCAAGCCGGTAGCTGGACCCAGATTGCGCTCGGCATGGTGGGGCCGCTGTCCTACCTCATCGTAGCAATTTGGTCCTTCATCGCAAACTCTCGCGCATCGATCATGGCAGCAGCCGCAAAGCCAGCCGCTCCCGGCGCACCTCTCCCCCAAATTGTTCTTCCCGAATCCGAGGCAGCTCTTGCCAAGCAGCTACCGAGCAACGTGAACACAACTGCCGATGTGAAAGTGGTGACGAAATGAGGATCTTTCTCACAATCGCGCTGCTGCTGATCGGCTCGGCCGCACAGGCGGAAGTATTGCCACGGGCGCGCCCGGTGGCGCCTGCACCCACGCAAGTTGATGACACTCCTGCACCGTCCGGGAAATGTCTGATCCCATGGGACCCGCTGAAACTCTGCGGTGCTCTAACGGGCAAACCGGAGGAAGATTTCCAACGAGTCGTCAAGCGCATTCAGGGATTGACTCAGAAGGATTTGGATTATGCGATCCTCAAAGCTAAGAGTGCCGGGACGCTTCCGAGCAAGATTCGCCTGCAATGTCTTCAGGCAATATCTGATGCTAAAACTCAATTCGATGGCGAGCTAAAGGACGCTAATGGCAATGTCGTTCCGAGGCCTGATCCGGCATTGATCACCAGCCTCGAAGAAACGGCCGAACTTGTCGATAATCTATCTCCGCAAGGGGCGCTACTTACATCCTGCGCTGGTACGGCACAGATGTTCAAAACCAATGTTCTTGCTGCCATCAACGCAATTGTTACGGGCGCCGCTTCGATCGCTGCTGCGCCAGCAGGTTTCTAAATGCAGTCTGAATGAAAATGGACCCTCAATGGATCATTGCCGGATGTGCCGCAATCACATTGCTAATTTTGTGGACCAGCACCGTGATTGCGGCAGCCCTGTGGCTGATGAACAAGCTCAAGGAGCTGAAAAAGGAAATCCTCGCCGACTTCAAGGCCAAGCATGAGGAAAATGCTCAGAAGGTGGAGGCAATGCGAGCTCTTGTCATGCGCCACGATCTGATCCTTGATCCCGAGTTCAACGGAAGCGGGAAGAGCCGAGCCCGGCAATGACGGAACCCGGCAAGGACGCACTCACCGTCCTGATCCTGGTCGCGATTGGTCTCGTTTCATGGGCCATTGAGACATTCCTCGGGCGCTGGAAACGGTAATCGGAGTGCGTTGCCGGCTGGTACCCTAAACGGCAAAATCCTCTGAAACCACGGGGATTTGCCATGAAGCGCGTCCTATTCGCATGCCTGCTCTGGGCCGGGTCCTGCCTGGGGGCAGCGGCCTCGTCCTGCAACGTCACCGAATTTGTGCTGACCGCTGATGCAGGTGTGCAGGTCACACGCATCCCGCCGCTGGTCGACCAGGCTCCAATCACGACTTCCGGCACCAGCGCTCAATCCTCGGCATTTGGCGGCGATACAAAAATGGTGCGGGTCTGGTGCGATACACAATCCGCGGTTGCCTGGGGTGCCAATCCGACCGCGACGACGAACAACATGCCCCTGTCCGCTGGCGTAGGCGAATATTTCCAGGTGCTGGCGGGGCAGAAGGCCGCGTTCATTTTGAGGCCATAGCGATGAAAACCGTCATCGCTCTCACCCTCCTGATCGCTTCGCTGGTTGCTGCCCATGCCCTCGGGATCGGAAAAGAGGGGCTCGGATTTGGTCACCTCGGCGCGCAGCAGAAATCAATCTCGATCGCCCCACTCACCCCATGCACATCGACCGGTATCTATAATCTCAGCAATGTCTGCAACGACATCTATTTTATCGGAGCGCTGAAATGAACAAGCTTGCTCTAATCCTTGCGTTCCTGCTCGGAAGTATCGCGAGCGCATTAGCGGCCTGCACCAGTCCGGCGGTGATGCACGATTTCCCAGGCACAGCTTTCAATATGAGCCTTGCGACGAATGCGGGGGATGGCAACTGTGCATCGAATATGGCGATCATTGGAACGTTACCAGCCTTTGCTGCGATACCGGCGTTCAAATTTGATCAGACGACGCCAGGCACGACCAATGGCGTACAGATCAATGCGGCGCTTCCTGCAGGCACCAATCTTCTGGGCAAAGTAGGTATCGACCAGACAACGCCTGGAACAACCAACGGCGTTCAAGTAAATAGTTCTGCGCTGCCGACCGGTGCCTCGACATCGGCCAATCAAACCAACAAGACCCAGTTTACCCAATTAACTGACGGAACCAATGCTGCTGCTACTTATACCGGTTATGGTACGGCCCCTACAGGCAACGTTCCTGGCGTCAATGCCTTCGTCACCAATGCGACGCCCGGCATCGCTAACAACGCCGACGGCATCGCGGCGGTTGCGGCGGGTTCTACCTCTCCGGTCCCGGTCAACAACTACAATTATGTTTTCAATGGCGCGACTTGGGACCGGCTTCGATCAATCGCGGGTGGCAGCCTACAGACGGTCAATGGCGGCAATACATACAACACCGTGGCTGCATCGCAGAGCGCGCAGGCCTTGACCGGCGGCAGCGGCGGTGCGACCGGCGATTATCTGTCGCATTGCATGGTATTTCCAACCTCGACGTCTCCCGGTGTCGTCACCATCCTTGATAATGCCTCGACGATCTTTCCATTCCCAGGTGGTGCAAGTAGCCTTTCCAACTTGGTGCCGTTTCCGATCGCGATTGGCGCCAAGAGCACCAGCGGCGCATGGAAAGTAACGACAGGCGCCAATGTGTCGGTGACTTGCGTCGGGAAATTCACATGATGGTGCCGGTTCGCACGATCGCATGGCTGTTTGCCATCGCGCTTGCGATGTGTCCGACACTTTCGGCCGCGCAATCAGTGCCGCTGCCGAGCTTTCCGCCGGGATTGTTTGCTGGAAGGGGCGCGATTGATGCGCCCAGCGGCAGCGGTGCTTCCATCGCTCCGTTATTTGGCCAAGCCAGCACCGGCGGGGCAAGTCCGCTCACAATTGGTTCTGGAATCGTATTTTCGACCGGTGTTGTAGGAGTTGGTATCGCGCAGGATCGTGGCGGCGGGGCTGTGGGGGCGCCCACAGCCGTGACGATCAATGGCGTTGCAGCAACTCAAATAGGCACGACCGTCTCCGATGGAACGCAGAACGGTGTCAGTTGCTGGTACGCGCCAGTTACGGCAGGAACCGGTAACGTCACGATTACCAATGTCGGAGGTTTCGGCGAAACTGCGGCCAATGGATGGATGATCACTGGAAATCTCAGTAACATCCCAACCGCCAACAGTTCCTTCAACGGCTTTTCTCCGACCCAAGCCGATCCTCAAGGGCCGATGAGCTTGACCGTCGCTAGTGGCGGTGTTGCAATGGCGGTGGTCGGCTCTAATTTCAAGCCGGTAACCGTGAATCCGACGACGTGGGTCGCCGCGACGAGAGATGCATTGACCGAAGCAGAAAACGCCACTGGCAACGAAATCGCAATCGCAGGCGCACATATCACGGGAGCCGGAACCTTCGGTATTGAAGCCAGCGGCACGACTTCGTGGCTGTATTCCGGCATGTGCGGCGCAGCGTGGCAATGAGTAGGTGCCGTTCCGTCTTCATTTCGCTTCTTCTTATTCTCTTCGGCGCGCGGGCTGAAGCCGGCTGGGCTGTTTTCCAGGACAGCAACTCGGCCAACGCGTCTTTCACGCCACAATGGCAGGATTTCAGCCTCGGCGCCGGCGGCAATGCCTACGGGATCAAGATCTATCCTGACGGCACGCAGCTTATCCAGAATGACACCTATGGCGGTCACATCTACAAGCCGACCGGGACGTGCGTCGGATCGAACAATTCGACTTATGCCGCGCCATGTTGGCAGCAACTGATCACCGCGACCTCGCTGCCGGCGAGCGCGGTAGGCCCGCAATTCGTCGGCAGTGGCAATCTCGGCACGGCCGAACTCGTCGCGTGCGCCAGCAACACCAACGTGCTCTACATGATCTACACCAATCTGGTGTATGTCAGCACGAACCGCGGCGCTAACTGGGTAGCCACGACGCAGACCATCACGATCGCGGGCAATCGCGGTCCTGGAAATCATCCGCGCCTCGCGTGCGACCCTAATAATCCCGACGTCATCTACGCGATCTCGCCGTCGTCTGGCACCTTCGTTAGCACCAACGGACGATCCGGACTCAGCGCGGCCTGGACGCAGGTCACCGCCGTCGGTTCCGGTACCAGCGGCAATGGCGGTATCATCGCGTTCGATGCGTCATCAGCATTCTCCGGTGGCTTTACGCAGCGCTTTATGATCTGCACCTATGGCACGGGGTGCTATCTGACATCGAATGGCGGTGTGGCGGGCGGCGGATCGTTCTCACTGACCAGCTCGGGACCGACGACAGGTTTGCAGATCAAATCTGACAAGTTCGGCCAGTTCTGGGTCGTGAATACGGGCGCCAGTGTTTTCCTATTCTCGGGAGGCGCATGGTCGACCAAGACCCCAGGCGTCAACGCGAATACCATCGCGATCGATCCGAACAGCGCTTCGCAGGTCGCCAACCATCTCGCCATCATCAATTCGTTCTCGGGTCAAATTCTTGTCTCCATCGATAACGGTGGTTCATGGCAGAACACTACCAACAATCCAGGGCAGGCTGCCTCCGCTCCGCAACCGCCATGGCTCGCGACCGCCAATCAACAGAGCGCTGGATTGCCATTCTTCTCCGGTATCACGATCGAATACGATGGCTCCAGCAATCTCTGGATGGGCGCGGGTCTTGGTGCATGGGAGACGCCGGCACCGACCTCCGGCAGTTCAACGGTGTGGACCGCGAATACGGTCGGCATCGAACAACTTGTTACCAACCAGATCATCTCGCCGGTTGGCGGTTCGCCACTCGCCGCCGTCTGGGACAAGGGTTTTTTCCTTGTCAAAAACCCGGACGTCTTTCCGTCAACCTACTGGAACAATTCCCCCAATTCCAATTGCGGCCAAGCGGCCTGCAGCCCGATCATGGGCGGCTGGGCGCTTGATCATGTCGCGGGTACGCAGTTCATCACCGGCGTCGAGCGCAGTAATCTGGATTCGAGCTATTCGCCGGCGGCGTCATCGGACGGCGGCAATACGTGGACCCGATGGGCAGCCTTACCCGCAAGCCCCGACGTCGGCGGCGCGATCGCGGCTTCGACCACGACGAATTGGGCTGTCGTACCAGGCCAAAATACGGCGCTTCAATTCACGACCAATGGGGCTACAAGTTGGGCCGCCGCAACCGCAACCGGCAACAATGGCTGGATTGCCAATTACGTCAACAACCGTCAGCCGCTCGCCGCCGATCGCGTGACGGCGGGCGTGTTCTATGCGGTTGATCTCGGAACTGGGCCTGCCGGCACACAGAAGTTCTGGGTTTCGACCAACAACGGAGCCACTTTCACGAGCCCAGGCGCACCGTTCGATGGTAGTCCTTTCAACGATAGTCTGATTACCCCGCCGACGCTCGGCAGCGTCAATACCGCAGGTCACGTGTTCTATGTGACTGGCCAGCAATCCAGCCCATCGACCGGCCATATCTGGAAATCCACCAATCAGGGCACCTCATGGACGTGCCTGACTGCGACGGGGGCCGGGTGCTCCGGCGCGACGCTAACCGATCCGAATAATGTCGGCTTCGGCGCGCCTAAGCCGGGCGGTGGCGGCTATCCGATGATCTACGCTATTGCGACCATGAGCAGCGTGTACGGCGTTTATGCCAGTGCTGATGCCGGTGCGACGTGGGCGCTCATCAACGTGCCTGCCAGCCAGCAGATTTGGCCAGGGAATAGCGTTGATGATCCGACCTGGGTGACAGGGGATTCCAACGTCTATGGGCGCCTGTACGTCGCCTACCGCGGCTCAGCGGGGGCTTACATCGATCTTGCCGATGCCTGCCCCTGGGTAAACTTTTCCAACACCAACCCGAATGCCTCGCTTACTGGAACCATTACACTGACCGCGCAACATTCCGGCTTGGTGCCGGTCACCAGCGTGCAATTCAGTGTCGATGGTAGTAACATCGGAGCGCCGCAAACCGGGGCTAGCCCGTACTCGGTATCATGGAACACGGGCGGCGTAGCGACCGGAGCTCACACGCTTAAAGTTCAAGCGACCGGTAACGGCTGTTCCAGTTCAGGGAATTCGTTTTCGATACCAGTGACCACACACTGACCTATTCCAATCCTTCTGTTCCTGCGAGGTCATCTGCCGATATTTCCATTCGCCATCATGACCGCGCCACCGAAAAGCAATTGGGCCGCGCGCGATGCTGCCATCTATGAACGTTATTTTTTGCCATGGCCATGCACGATAGCATTCAGAGCCATCCGAACGATCGAGTATGACATGCGCGCTCATCAGCGGCATCCCTGCATCAGCATTCCGGCTAGCCGCGCACCGCTTTGATCGGGCTGACATTGTGGCGCAAGATAGAGCGCGCCAACGATCACCATGACCGCATAGCCGAAGATCAAAATAGTTTTCATTTTTCTAACTCACATTGCTTATTAGTGCGATTTCAGAGCGTGGCGATAGCCCAAAGCGAATCCACCCCAGCCAATAGGGATCCACATCCATTCTGGGTGTCCAGCGAATTGCAATGCCAGGCCAAAAAGCCAAAAAGCATTGCCGATCCAAAGAGTGTTTGACCGCTTGCGTTCTGTTTCACTCATGGCTTTATCTCACCGTTTGCGAAATTTGGGCACAAAATAAAGAACGCAGGCGCACATCAGCCATCCGAGCAGAAAGATCATGCAGCCAAAGAATACAATGTCCGATATGTTTATAGTCATCGCTAAGGTTACTTCATCGACTGACAGGTAAAGCTAGATTTTTTGGCAACTGCTGAAAGCGCTTGTCCAGCTTTAATACAGGTGTCCATATCTGGCATCTGCTGCACTATCGTTGGAAATTCGATCTTGCTTATACATTCACTCGAGAGTGGTGATG
>WNFA01000982.1_pt1 | contig 48358 bp, 32 predicted proteins | sample 5400481 | NCBI WGS metagenome assembly WNFA01 (sample SAMN13153340, study PRJNA577476) | soil metagenome | isolation source: 120 cm saprolite under Douglas fir tree site 2 hole 1 replicate 2 | place: USA:California | collected 2015-04-18 | reverse complement strand
TAATCGCAATGAGACCTCTACGCGTTGGTATAGATCTTACAGCAATCTGGCGGCGTCCTACGGGAATTTTTCGTTATGCTGCTGAAGTTGCCAAACATCTTCTCCTCCTGCAGGAGACAGAACCTCCTATCCGCTATATTTTTTTCTTTGCACATGAGATACATCCAGAATTTGTGCCATTTCAGGATTCTTTCGATGCGATCATCTGTCCAACCACAAATGAACTGCTTATTAAACAGTTCTGGTACCCGTTGGTCTTGCCGCGCCTGCACCTGGATGTGGTGCACTATCCTTCGTTTCCTCCCCCGTATGTTCAGCTCTTTGGACCTCGTACCGTAATGACCCTGCATGATGGTGGTCCCTGGCGCTATGCAGAAGCCCTAACATTGCATGGGCGGTTATACTTTCGTACACTGCTGGCGCGAGGCACTCGAACTTGCACACGTGCAATCACCGTTTCAAAACATGCGAAGTTGGAGATTGCGCATTTCCTTGGGGAGCGTTACCTCTCAAAATTTTCTGTTATCCCCGAAGCGGCACGGTCGGAGTTTGCTACAACCTGTAGCGATGCCGTTAAGCAGAAGGTACGAGCGCGTTATGAAATTCTCGACGGTTACTTTTTGGCAGTTTCGACGGTAGAGCCACGTAAGAACCTGGTAACCTTGCTCGAGGCGTATTTATACCTTAAGAAACAACTGGGTACGTCATGTCCTCAATTAGTTATCGTAGGACGCAAAGGTTGGAATTGTGCCGATATTCTTGACTACATGGCAGATCTCGAAGGTGCGGTACACTTTCTGGGCCATGTTTCAGACGAAGAGTTAATGGCGCTCTATCAGATGGCAGTATGCCTGGTCTTTCCATCTCTTTATGAAGGCTTTGGCTTGCCTGTACTCGAAGCGATGATGGCAGGCTGTCCTGTGATTACCTCGACGACCTCCTCATTACCGGAGGTGGCAGGCAATGCCGGGTTACTGGTTAATCCGCACAGTGCTGAGGAGCTAGTAATAGCTATGAGACAGGTACTGCAAGATGAAGATCTGCGAGCCCACATGGTACAGGAAGGACACATATGGGCATCCTGTTTCTCCTGGGAAGAGACGGCCAGGATGACCAGGGAAGTATATATTATGGCGGCTCGTTAGTGGCTGTAGCGTTTCCTGTCAGGCGATAAGCAGACTACTGACATTCAGCCTCAGTTCCTGGCATAACATATAGGCCATTTTTAACGCTTTCAAACTATCTCTATGTTTTTTTACAAGCAACACTGTCTGCGATGCTTGCTTGGCTAGCAAATGCGCATCCGCGCGCGTGAGCGGCGGCGCGTCGATGATGATTATGCTGAACATATTTTGCAGTTCAGGCAAGAGTTTTATCAGCTCGTTCGTTGTCAGCCGCTGCTTTTGCGCTAACATGTCCCTGGTGGGCAGCACAAAAAGATGCGAGTGAGTCGTCTTTTTAACGAACGAAAGTTGCAGCCCTCTGTTTGTAATCATATCGCACGGGCCGATTTGTTTTATCTGTTCATCCAGGCTTGAGTTTTCGCTATCTGCATCAATGAGCAATGTCCGAAGACCGCTATTTGCCAGTAATGTCGCCACGATAGCTGCAAATCTTTGTTTCGTTCGCGGGCTAGTCATGAGCAGTGTATGTGCCTTGTCCCGGGTTACCGATGCACCAATTGAAGCACACACCAGCCGTAGTGGGGTCATTCGCCAGGAGAAGAAATGCCGCTGCAACTGCAATAAACGCTCTTGTTCGAATCTGAACATCACTGGCAACTCAGCTAGCACAGAGAAACCAACAATCCGCTGTAATTCTCCTTTGTGTCGCACCACCGGAGTGAAGAAGTCTATAACAATGCTCAGAATGATTGCAGCAAGTAGGCCGATCGCAGTAGCGATCAACTCATACCTGGATGTGCTTAATGGAAGGACCACTGTTTCGCTTGAGACAGTAGCTGGTTGTAGTATGATGTAAGCTTTTGCGAACAGTGGTTTTGTGTTCACTATGTCTTTTAATGCCTCTTGATAGGAGAATAAGTTCTGTTCATCGAAATCCAGTTGGTTTTGATCCATCTGAATGGTTCGCTGTGCGGTGGGATCTATGGTTGGCTGTGACGTCAGCTGTTGAAGCTCAAGGTTGAGCTTGTTGATTTCTGTGGTTAACGATGGAATGGTCTGTTGCAGCCAGTTTTGGTAGTAGTCAATCTGGCGCATCAAGTTGGCGATTTGTGTTGTTATAAATTGTTGCGCCAAATAATTGGCGATATCTGCTGCGCTCTGGGGATGGATATCAGAGACGCTGATGAGCAGCAACTGATTGGTCTTGTCAGTACTGACCTGGATATTCTTTTCTAATTGCAGGCGACTGAGGCGAGGATAGTGCTTACTGATGATAGTAAGTAGGGGAGGGGAGGCAACCTGGGCATCATAGGTTAGCGGCGTCGCAATCTGCACTACATCTGAGGGGATGGCCGAGCTTGCGAGCAGATGGCCATCCAGTATGATAGACGTCGATGCAGTAAACTGCTTTGGCTCATTAATGCCAATATTTCTACCGATGAAGAAGGATATCACGACAATTATGGCAAGCAGCCAAATTTTCCGAAGGATGCCTTCTATGTAAGCCCTCATTTCCATAACTGTAACCTGCTACTTACTAATCACTATGTACTGGCGTTTTTTGGTCTACTACCGGAGTTGTATTAGCTCTGTTAGGATCAGAGGAGCCAACAAGGCTGGCGTAGGCCGTGAACAGTTGCGATGCTGCTTCAGTTTGACTGAAGCGTGTCTCCGCCTGTCTTCGTCCCTCGTTCCCCATCTGCTGGCGTAGTGTAGGGTCCTTTAGGAGAGCCAGCAGAGCATCTGTATAACTCTGCACGTCGCGAACATCTACTACATATCCTGTGATTCCATCATCAACAATACAAGGAATGCCAGTACCATTATGTGCTACTATTGGCAAGCCTGCTGTCATTGCCTCCAAAAGTACTAGTCCAAAACTCTCGACAAAAGAAGGATGGGTCAAGATGGTTGCCGAACGATAAGCATCCTCAATAAATTCGGCTGAATTGTCTTGCAAGATCTTTATATGGTCGAGAACGCCAAGTTCTGTTGCTAAACGCATTAAACGTTGACAAAATGCAGGTTCTGCTGGTTGTGATGGTCCAACGATTAATAGTATTGCCTCAGGAAAATGTGTGATGATGGAAGGAAGACATCTCACAGTGTACTCCCAGCCCTTGCGTTCAATAAGTTGGCCTACCCCCAGGATGAGTGGGCTGCCAGTTACTCCAGCTTCACGAAGTAACTTTCCTGCCTCTTTTTTATTGGTGCTTTCGGCAAAGATTTCTGGTCGTGAAACATGTGGTATAACAAGCAACCGTTCACTTTTCACTCCTAAGCTTTGCAACTGTTGATAGGTGTAGCCGGTGAAGACAAGAACTCGGTCGCTCAGATTAAAGAAGAAACGGCCCAGGGTCTTGTCGTAGCGTTCGCGCATGGGCCGCGGGTATGGATAGGTGTGAAAGTGAGGTGTAAAGACGACTTTACGCCTGCACAATCGAGCCAGGACTATACTCAGTTCGCTGCGTCCTTCTGCATAGCCATGACAGTGAATGATATCGGCGTCGGTGGTGAGTAGAGCGTGGATAAAAGGCCATGAAAATGGTCGTCCCTTACGTACTCCTGCGGGGCATCGTCGTACACGAATACCATCTATGATCTCCTCAGAAGGCTGATTACTATTTACCTGGAAAGTCAGTACTTCAGCTTCCCAGCCTCGTAGAACAGCCTCACGTACGGGCCAGTAGAAATAATACATGTCGAAAGGTCGCATCACGGTATCTGGAAAATTCCAAACTACTTGAAGCAATTTCATCGATGGAGCCTCCCCGTATAGGATACCCAATGTAAAATCATAGTTCTAGATCCTATCGACGACTTCTGAGAACTCAACAGAATCTAAATGAGAATTTTTCCCTCTGCCAAGCATCTCGGTGATTAAATTTCTCATGGTGATCCCCCAGACATCCCAGTTCAATCGAGCATCATAAGCTGCTCTGCTCGATTGAACCAGTTCAAAGTAACGCTGATCGTCTCGGTATATCTTCGCAATCAGTTCAGCATACTCGGCACCGCCAGCGCTGAGTGGAAGCGTATAGCCGTTTTCGCCATCCCTGATTACCTCTGGAACACCACCAGTATGTGTTGTGATGGCAGGCAGGCCATACGCATTTGCCTCACAGAAAACTATGCCATAGGCTTCGCTTCTCGTTGGTAAAAGCAGAAAATCAGACGTCAGGTAAAGTTCTTCTAGTTCCTTCCTCTGTTTATCGTCGTACTTATCCAGGAAAGGTATAACTCTCATTCTCTCATGAGAGATGGTTTTCGGAGGAACACATCCACATATAATGAGTTCTGCCTGTATACCAAGCTCTTCTAGCTTCAATAGTGTTTCAAATGCGATTTGGCCGCCTTTTCGTTGCCAGTCGACCCCAACAAACAGCAATCGGCATCGGTCCGATTTTTTCCTCTGCTGAACTATCTCTTTGCCAGGTAGATTCGCAAAATTTGCTCCCATGGGAACTACATGTACTTTTTGTGGATCAGCGGAGTAATCCTCAATAGCTGATTGTGCAGCCCATGCTGAGGAATAGACAAGTAGACTTGCCTTTTTGACTGCTGTGTTTGTGGCAGCATCAAGCTGACGAACCGCTCTTTTCGGAATATTTGCGTAGAGATGATAGTAGTTATGTAACAATGCAAAAGTAGCATCTTCTAACAGTACGATAGGAATATCCGTTTCTAAAAAGGCTATTTCTGTTATGCTCGTGGGTGCGACAATCACATCAAAGGAATGCTGTGCAATTTCCTGGGTGGCTACTTTGGCAAACTTTTTGGCAACCGAAATATGGTAATCATAGACAAAATAGTGTCTAGCAATTTTCTTCAGCAAGGACCGCACCGTTTTATAAAAAGCCTGCTTGCCAGATTTCTGATGGGAATCTTTTGGCCCAATATAAAAAACATCTCCGCAATGCTTTTGAAGAGCTTGAGCCGCGTAGTAAGCGATACCTGACCACGACTTTTTTATATCGACAGAGGTCAAATAAGCAATTTGTATGCGCTCCCTGTCGTCGTTCATAACCACACTCTCTTTCTGATCGGACTAGAGAAGCCATGCTATGTTCATAAATTTGACATGAGTAGAGTCTCTGGCCTGTGTATTATAGTCGAGACATATTAAAGAGCTCTACGTAGTAACTATTCAGGTCTCCCTGCTGCTTGACTCCTCACTGCCTACGGTAGTTCGCGAGGGGTAGGGAGTGGGTGTGGGCTGTGCAGCCGCAGGCTGCACAGCCCACACCCACTCCCTACCTGGGTGAGCCGCCGCAGGCGGCGAGGAGTCCTGAATAGTTACTCTACGTAAGAACAGTAATGAATTGGTTATTATCATGGCCTTCTAGTTATGAAATAATAACGTGTAAGTAAGGATAATCAAGGGCAGTTGTAGTACTACGATGGGCGAAAAGTACTAAAAGGTAGCACGCCGCTTGCATCCCAAGAAAATGCGTCCTATTCTATCCTTTGAAGATCGAGAGTAATCCAGATCCTCTAGTGTTCCTGATTTTTGAGGGATAGTATGGTAGTACATAATAAGCAGCGGAGAGAACACCCCTGCAAAATGATCATTGGCGGACTAGTTGTGTTCTTGACTCTATACTTATTTGTAATGTCAGGTTGTGGAACGACTACACCTGATCAGCCGCTTACGACAGGGGTAGGTACACCAGTTGATCAAGTGTCTCCTACAGCAAGCTCAGGTTCGGGAATAGCTGCTATAAAATTGATAAATTCCCAAACCAATCTTAGTGCGTATCCCGGCGGATACATGACCATGGCTATTTCCACGAGCCCTTTCGCGGTCAGCAACTTTGTAGTGAATTATGGGCTCAGCACGCCGAGCAAAGCTCCTGGGGTTGTTCCGCGCACGACGGATGCCAATGGGGTAGCGAACTGGCGTTGGCAAGTAGAACTTAGTGCCCATACAGGTGTATGGCCGTTGACTATCTCTGCCATACTACCTAATGGCTCTAGAACGACTAAACAGATAAACGTTACTGTTACTCTCGCACCTATCAACGTAGTTGGCAGCCAGAGCACTTTAGGTGCTTATCCTAAGGGGAATATGACGCTGACGATCGCGACTGCTCCCCGGGTGATGTGCACGCTTCAGTTGAATTTTGGCCCTGGAATACCAGGTAAAATTTTAAGTCGTAAAGCAGACTCAAATGGTATAGCAATCTTGACCTGGCACGTAGACAGCAATGCAACACCGGGCAGGTGGCCATTAATCCTCACTGTGAGTCTGGTGGATGGAGAAAGCACATCTTCTTCGGTAAGTATAACAGTCCTATGATTTGCATGGAGATTAATTGAGAAAACTTAATTTATGGTAAACAACTTGTGGCAATAGCTGCCCTACGTATTGGGATAGGAAAGTGAGAAGAAAATAATACTATGCGTGTATTTTTATTTGGGGTTGATGGTTTAACCTTTCGCATTTTGAATCCGCTTATAGAGCGAGGACTGCTCCCCAATTTTCAGCGAGTACGCGACGGTGGAGTGCAGGGTGTATTAAAATCGACTATACCGCCCATGACACCCCCTGCCTGGATGTCGATCGCTACTGGCTTACCACCTGCCGAGCACGGCATCTATGACTTCTTTGAGTATGAGCAAACGGAGGATGGTCCTCGTCCGAAACTGGTCACTCACCGCAAAGGTGGTAAGGCTATCTGGAATATTCTGAGTGAATGGGGGAAGCGTGTTATAGTTGCGAATGTACCAATGACCTATCCACCTGAACCAGTGAATGGAATCATGCTCAGTGGCTATATGGCGCCAGATACAAAGTCTAATGTGACCTATCCCACGAGCTTTAAAGAGGAATTGTTACAGGCTGTCCCAGAGTATCAGATTGACCTCAATCCCGCTGTCTCAGCCGGGCAGATTGGCGATGTATTTACGGAGACGTTGCAGATAACACGAGAGCGTAATAAGATGCTCCGCCTGCTGCTGAACAAACCGTGGGATTTCTTCTTCATCACCTATATAGGGGCGGACCGTATCCAACACCTGCGCTGGAAAAGTATTATGACATTTCACCCTCTGGCGATAGAATATTATCAAATGCTTGACGAGGGATTGGGGATAGCGCTTGATGCATTGCATGCTGAAGATATGCTCATGATTGTATCGGATCATGGATTCCAGGGTGCAAGTCGCAAGTTCTATATTCAAGAATACCTCTATAAACGAGGATTACTACGCATGAAAGATAGAGGCGCCCGGCGCCGCCTTGAACTCATCAGCCTTGCCAGGAATGTTGTAAAGCGGTTTTTACGAGCCTTGAATCTACAACGGCTTTCGCGTCGTGTCCGTCGCCAGCTCCGGAATAAAGGCATCATGACGGTCGAGAAAAATGCCCATGCTATTGAGAAGCTCCCTGATCTGGATTGGCAAAATACTCTTGCATGGGTGCCTTCTAATTCTGGTTCTATAGCGGGTTACGTAGATATATTCTTTGATGACTCAATGACGGAAGAGCAGGTTAGCGAATTAAAGAATGCTCTTCAGGAAATACGTGATCCACAGAATGGACAGGTTCTGGCTGTAGAGATACATCGTGAGGATGCTTTTGGAAGTGGACCTTTCGCTCCCCATCAGCGACATATCGTAGTGATATCTGGTGAAAATACCACAATGCTAAATCAGCTAGGTCAAAACTCGCTGTGGGAGAATCTGCGCATGTTTACGATGTAGTCCCCACTATCTTATCGTTTATGGGCATACCACTACCAGGTGGATTGGCTGGCAGCGTTATAGAAGAGGCATTTGAACAGCCTCTCCCTGCACAATCCACTATGCAAGGCGATGGAATAGTGATGCAGAAGTTGAAGAAACTTGCCTCTCAAGCGACTTAGGATGTGTTTCTTTCTTTTTTGCTAATAATCTGTTTGCCAAGGTCGGTGAATCTAAGAGGCAAGCCATTTTCTACTGTAGAGGTATATAAGAACTCTATAGCGTTAGTCCGCGCTATTGCAAAAAATGCTGGTGCGAACTGAGGAATGTGAGAACTATGAAATCATTAATTATTCATACTGGCATCCGGGTGAAAAGCTTCTATTGCAACATCACTAGTCCAGTGCGGGTATTGCCGGATTTTCTTATTATTGGTGTACAAAAAGGCGGAACAACATCACTTTACAACTACCTGAGCGAGCATCCTGATATCATCTCAGCGCGGAGGAAAGAGGTCCATTTCTTTGATCAGCATTTCCGAATGGGAGTTCCATGGTACCGGGGAAATTTTCCCACTGTCATGTATAAGTATTATATCGAACGCATTCGCAGGCAGCCTTTCATTACAGGAGAAGGAAGTCCAGAATACGTTTTTTATCCCCATGTTGCAAAAAAAGTTGCTGGACTCTTGCCAAACGTGAAGCTTATTGCGCTTTTGAGAAATCCTGTAGATAGAGCCTACTCACAATATCGCCACAACATAAGCTGGGGACATGAAAAACTATCATTCGAAGAAGCCCTCGCACTCGAGGAGGAGAGAATAAGAGAGGGAAAAGAAAAGGCAGCAGCAGATGAAAATTACCATAACTTTAGCTATCAGCGTGCTGCCTATTTAGCAAGGGGAATATACGTAGATCAACTACAAAGATGGATGAGTCTTTTCCCTAGAGAGCAGATTCTGCTGCTGCGAAGCGAGGATTTCCACAAAGACCCTGCAGAAATATACAAAAAGACTCTGGCTTTCCTGAATGTGCCTGTCTTCGAACCAGAAAACCTCAAACGGGGATATATGCAATACAACAAGTCCAAGGACACTCCATCTAAGATGGACCCCGCCATAAGAAAACGGCTTATTGAATATTTCGAGCCCCACAACGCTCGTTTGTATGAGTTCTTAGGAATAAACTTTGGTTGGGATCGCTAGGGATTTTTCCCATGCAATCTCAGCTTCAGTTAGTTATGAAATCTCAACTTGTAGCTACTGATCATTACAATATCGTAACAAAAATGCCTGCAAGACCATAACAGGACATATGTATGATATATGATGAGTTCTTTTGAGACATATTTTGCCTTTGTGGAGGATTGCTAATAACACCGGGACTGCTGGATGAGTCCTTTCTCCTGTTTTAGTCTCACATTCTTTGTGTTTCAGAAACGGCGGGGTTCAGAATCAGCAGCTCAAAACGAATGGAGAGAAATGTCAATGCGTGATGCAACTAAGAGTGCCGAGAAAGCAATCGTGCTGTGGCTCTGTGGAGTGTGCCTTGCAGACATTCGCACAATTCCTGAAGTAGAAACACTGATGCAGGTTGGTACAGTAGTTGAACTCGATCCTTGGCCGATTACCGGCATTCAGATGCAGCATTATCAAGTACTAAGTGGCCGTAAGCCAGAGTGTTTTGGCTTTTTTGATACGCTTGCTCTTCGTGGTACCAATGTCGTAGAGGAGTTGTCTGGACGAGATACGCCTCCAAAACTTTTACCAGGCTTCTTGAGTGCCGCTGGCTGGACAGTACATTATCAAGAGACCTCTCTGCTCGAGCTCGCGAACTGCGTGCATTATTGGGTACAATCAGTTCCTACCTCAGCTTCTTGCCTCTTTGTTAAATGTAATGTGGATCAGCACATCAAAGAATCTGAAGCGTCGTATATAGCTGAAGCTCTGAGTATTGCTCATTCCTCAGTGGGAGAGGTGGGCTTGCTAGCACTACTCTCGGACACGCAGCATGCCCCGGTGAAGCGCTTCATAAATATCAATAACTTTCTTGCTGAAATGGGGGTGATAGATCGGAAAGGACATGATGGTTCATTCGATTGGCCAAATTCGTTGGCCTATCATATAGGTCACGGTCAACTGTGGATCAATCTCCTGGGACGTGACCCGCAGGGAGTAGTCAGTCCCAAAGATGAGTATGAGGAGGTCCGTGACACATTGGTAACGGCATTGCCAGTTAAATTGCGAGATCCTCAGACGGGTGAACCAGTAATTGAACGAGTTTACCGCAAGGAAGAATTGTATTCCGGTGATTATTTATTCTGTGCGCCCGACCTCGTAGTTCTATTCAAGCCAGGGTACGCTCCTTCACCTCTCAGCACACGGCTGGAATTTGATGAGGATACATTCATCACACCTCTTCCTGGAACAACAGCCACAGCAGGTGTTCATCCAAGCAGTGTAACGGGCTTCTTTTTGGCTGCTTCCCCGGTATTTACACCAGGAGTATCGGTACCCGAGCATGCTCCACTTACGTCCGTGGCTCCAACGCTCCTGCATGCTCTCGACGTGAAATATGGTGGCATGGATAGCGAAGCATTAAGTGCGCTTTTCTCGCCATCCTACCTGGAATTTCATCCAATTCATACAGATGATCGCGGACGGGAACTCTCGGATGAAGAGGAGGAACTCGTCATCAATCGCTTGCGCGATTTAGGGTACATTTAAATACATTTCTTGTATCTATATTGTCGGGAGGTAGGTTCTGAGGAATGGAGATTTAAAGGCAGTAATCGTGTAGTAAGTTACCCCAGGGTAATCATATAAGTGAGGTATAGTATGTCCGCTCGTGCCGTCATATTTGGTGTTGATGGTTTGACCTTTAGGGTCCTGCATCCATTAATGGAGCGTGGGAGACTCCCGAATTTTCAACGACTAAGTCAGAATGGTTGCGAGGCAGTACTCGAATCGAAATATCCCCCGGCCACACCGTCCGCGTGGATGTCTCTTGCTACTGGCCTCAGGCCTGCAGGCCATGGCACCTACGATTTTTGGGATTTTGAAGAACAACACGGGCCTGGTTCTGCCCGTGTAGCAAAGTTACAAACGCGACGTAAGGGTGGTAAAGCGATCTGGAATATCCTGAGTGAATATGGCAAAAAAGTGCTGGTGATAAATATACCAATGACCTATCCACCTGAACCTGTTAATGGGATCATGATCAGTGGCTATATGACTCCGAGTGCCGAGGTGGATTTCACTTACCCACTGGCCTTCAAAGAAGAGCTTTTCGGTGCTGTACCCGATTACATGATTGATCTAACTCCTGAAGATAAGTCTCTTATTGGTTTAAGCAAGTGGCAAGCACGAGTGATTGACGCGACGTTGCACATGACAGAGCAGCGCATGAAGCTGATCAGCTTCATGCTTAAGGAGAAGCCATGGGACTTCTGCTTTCTGGGTTTCGTTGGTGCTGATCGCTTACAGCATCGACTATGGGACAATCTCGAGAACGCACCAGCCGCAGCAGTACCCTGAAAAATGTATTAAAGCGGGCAGGTCTGTTTGACCTGGCGCGCATGGCCAAAGGGACGCTCGAGGGTGCTGGCTTGATAAAGAAAGCTGTTGTTGATAGCTATAAGATAAAAGATCCTGATATCGTTTGGGAGCGTACATTGGCTTATATGCCCTCCACCGCGTGCTTTGGCTCTGGCGCTGCCGATATCTTCTTGAGTCCTAATTTAGATGCTCAATACATTTTAGAACTGGCTGAGGACCTCAAACGACAGGTTGATCCACTAACTGGTCAATCACTGATCGATGCTGTCTTCACGACTGAAGTTTTCGGTAATGGTCCGTATGCTCCACGCGAACCTCATCTGCTATTGCTGCCTAACGATGGGATTACATTCCGCAATAGTGTGGGGAACAAACGGCTCTGGGGTGATGCAACGATGGCCAATGCTCCGGGTAAAAAAAGTGGTGTACATCAGAAGGATGGTGTACTCTATGCGTATGGTAGCGGCTTCAAGCGTGGTTTCAAAGCTCCAAACGCAGATGTGTATGATCTTGTTCCAACGGTATTACACAGCATGGGTCTGCCATTACCGATCGCGTTCGATGGTCGTGTGTTGGAAGAGTTGTTTGCTAAGGATGAGCGGGTGGAGCAGACTTCCGAAGTACCAGATCGCAGTTCTGAAGGTGGTATGGCCCGGCGCAAATTGAAGAAGTTACTAGAGGTATAAGGCAGTAATATTGCATGAGCAGCCGACGTTACCGATCATCGCAGTTTATTTCGCCCTTTGACCTTCCTCTTGTTGATGATTTTGAAGAGCAGACTGCAATGCCTGTACCAACGATTGATGGAGAGAAATATCAAGAGGAAGCGTCACCATCTGCATTTTTTAATTGGACGCAACAGGAAACACGGCTGCCTGAACCCTATAAGCCATTCTCGAAGCTAAGGGACTATAACTTCGATGCTTATAGTCATCATAGGTTCGAGAAGTATTCTATGCTCTCAACTATGGTGCTCAAAAGCATACCGAGCCAGCAAGAACAGGGAGCAACTGTAACGCGGTCGGAGATTTCAGAGGCTGCCGGTAATGCAGCCATTGTCGGCTTCGGTAATATCTTGGGTTATGTGTTCAGGGCTGGCAGCACGTTCCTGATACAGCGAGGCTTGCAGGTAGAGTTGTTTGGACTGTACTCGCTTAGTCTGTCTGTAGTAACATTGATAGGTTCCATCTTCGTCTTTGGCCTGGATGACGCTATGGTGCGCTATATAGCGATCTACAGGAGCAAGAAGCAAACAAATTTACTACGAAGTCTAACCATTTTCTGTTCTGCTCTGGCTGGGGGAGCTGGGATATTTGGAGCTCTGCTCGTGTTCTATTTTGCTCCTTCGCTGGCTCAATTCTACCATAAACCTGATATAGTCCCTTACTTGCGGATCATGGCTCCGATGATTCCACTGCTCTGCATGCAGGTAATCTGGGTAGGTGGTTTACAGGGTTTTAAAGAGTTCAAAAAACGTGTGCTATCACAGCGTATACTGATCCCCATTTTAACTGGCTTGATGTTACTATTCACTTTTATTTTCTTCCGGAGAAATGTAACTGCCTTTGCTCTGGTTACGCTCCTTAGTACTCTGATCAGCACACTGTTCAACCTGTACTATCTCTTTGGTTCTCTTTCTCGCGCTAGTGAACCAGGGCCCGAAGAGTATAATCCACGCGAGTGGCTTGGCTTCGCCTTGCCAAACTTTTTATCTAATATCGTTGATATAGTGTTGGATTCGATAGACACTTTATTGCTAGGATATTTCGCGGTTTCCACTGTAGCGATTGGACAATATGCCGCTGCCATCAAAATTACTGGCTTTATTGGCTTGCCATTGCAATCTCTTAATACCATGTTCGCCCCTACTATTGCAGAGCTCCATAGCAAAGGGGAAAAGCAAAAGTTAGAAGCGATGTTTAAACTTATCACCAAGTGGTCAATTGCTCTTAGCCTACCGATTTTTGGCATCTCTATACTCTTTTCAACTTCTCTACTTTACCTGTTATCCGGTAGCAGCTATGTTGCGGCCTGGCCGCTGCTAATCCCTTTTGCTGTTGGCAGTATGATCAACACTGGAACTGGCTCCGTTGGTTATATGCTACTTATGACAGGACATCAGAAGCTTTCATTTCTCAACTCGCTCGCCGCAATTATCGTCAACATTGTGTTGGGTGTCATCCTGACTCCACGCTACGGTGCCTTGGGCTTAGCTGTCAGTACAGGTCTAGCTTCAGGTACAGTCAATCTTATGAGATTGCTTCAGGTGCGCCTGATACTCAAGATCCAGCCATACTCCTGGGAGACGCTCAAGCCACTAATGGCATGGGTAATCAGCGCGTTACTAACCTGCTCTTTGCTCTCCCTGCTTAGTCTGTCAAATTTGTCCATTCAGCTTTTTGATATACATTTGCCTATTCAGCTTTCCTTGATACCAGTTTTTTTAGCAAGTTATATTGGGCTGCTTGCTCTGTTTAAGATCAGCCCCGAAGATAAAATTGTTTTGGAAAGGCTGGGTAGGAAGTTCAGGCGCAAAAAAAATAAGGCCCGCCTTTAGTAGAAAAGTGCGAATACAATGACGAGCAAAATATGGTTTCTTCCAAAGAAGCCCTATGCGAAACGCATTCTTATCCATGCAATCAACCATGTCGGTCTTGGCCACCTGAACCGCTCAATAGCCATGGCACAGTGGCTGCAAGCTGGAATCCCTGATTTACAAATCTTATTCCTTATAGAAGGTGGAGAGTATTTAATCGAACCAACGGGCTTTCCCTGGATTATGGTTCCTGGTCAGTCGACTGAAAGTGAGCATTCTGAGCAAATTACTCGAACAGTACTAGACGTTTTTCGCCCAACTCTGGTGATTCATGATACGCTCATTCGTGAATTTGTCTACAAACCCGCCAGGGATGCGGGCGTGAGACAAGTATTGGTAGGACGTATAGGAGGAATATTAAAAAACCAATTTCAACACAATCTACCCATGATTAACGAAATGGACTTGCTTATAATTCCTCACCAAAGGGAGCATGTGGCTCCTTTCTATCAAGCTTTCATCTCCCAATATAATGGTAAGACAGTATATGCTGGTCCGCTTGTACGAAAAACCCCTCTTGTTTCTAGTGATGGCTTAATGCAGAGACTTTGCCTCACCAGTGCGAATAAAGTCATCCTGGCCACATTTGGGGGAGGGGGATGGGATATAGCAAGAACTCTTCTCGCAAGTCTGCTTGCTGCTAAGGATCAAATTCTCGAAAGGTACCCGCTGGCTAAGCTCATCGTTATTACCGGGCCGCATTTCAGCGGGGAGCTGCCCGAAGTAAGTGAGTTTGTTTGTTATTCAAGTCGATTCGAGCCTTCCCTGGCTGACTATCTCAACATTGCATCGGCCGTGGTTTGTATGGCAGGCTACAATACCGTTAATGAAGTCGCTTCCAGTGGAGTTCCTGCAATTTGTGTCCCTGCGCCTGAGGCTGAAGATCAGGTTGGAGCTGGTGGAATGGGGGAGTATGCACAAAGCTTTCCTAATATAGTAGTAAGCAATACAGATACGGAACTCCTGGCTCGCCATATAACAAACGCATTGGGATGCGGAAGATATGTCTCGGTCACTCAAGAGTTCAGACGACGCGCAGAAATAGCCTCTCAGCGCGTCGTGGCAGAAATCAAGGGCATGTTAGATGCAATGAAAGGATGAAATATTGGTGGAAACCATTACTTCGGAAGGTGAGATTAGTAAGATCAAACATGTCGTTGCAGTCATGAGTGGCAAAGGAGGTGTGGGCAAATCTCTAGTTACCGGCTTGCTGGCCGTTTCGTTGCGAGAGCAAGGGCTGCGTGTAGGTATTCTTGATGGCGATCTCGCATGTCCTACTATTGCCCATATGTTTGGTGTTGAGGATCAACTCCCTGAGTATACCGATAGCATAGGGCCACTGGTGAGCGAGGACGGTATCAAGATCACATCAATGACCATGTTCTCTGAGGACAAAAGTGAACCTTTAGTCTGGCGTGGGCCAATGGTCTCCAGTGCCTTCAAGCAATTCTACAGCGAGGTTGCGTGGGGTCAGCTTGACTATTTGCTGGTGGATGTGCCACCTGGTACATCTGATGTACCTATGACTGTCCTACAGTCGCTCCCCTTAGATGGTGTCATTATCGTTTCATCGCCGCAGTTGTTAACTACAGCGGTGGTAAAGAAGTGTATCAAGATGGTTTACCAATTCAAGGCCACCATTCTTGGAGTCGTTGAGAACATGGCGTACTTTATAGCTCCAGGAGAAGAATATTGCGAGATCTTCGGTCCGACAAATAGTCCCGAGCTGACATCTATGGCTGGTGCTCCACTTCTTGCACGATTGCCGGTTGACCCCGAATTAGCTATACTGTGTGATGCTGGCCAAATCGAAAAGTACCATGCTGAATCATGTAATACACTCGCAACAAATTTTATTAAAGCGCTGGAGGCTAGAGACCGAACGCGAGTTCGCTCTTAGCGGTTCTACCCAAAATCAGGGGCTTAGAGAGCAATCAGTCCTATAGTCCGAAAGCATATATCTGCCCATCCTTATTGCCTATATACAGCACCCCATTGGAGACGCTCGCGGCTCCCCAGAAAAATGATGAAGCAGCTGTGTCATGGTACACGAAAAGTTGCTGCCCTGATTGCGCATTTAACACAACCAGGCTACTACCTGCCCCCGCAATAACCAGTCCTGGCACGAGCGACACGGCACCATCTACTTTCCCTGGTGCACAGTACTGCCATAAATACCCTCCAGTGGCTGGGTTCACTGCTCGTATACTTCCCGTACAGGTCCGACCATTGATTATAGCAGCAGCACTTCCTATAAAAAGCGTCGTATTATTCCAGGCACTCGATGAGTGATTGCCTGCTGCCTCGCCAGATACTTGTTTTTGCCAGATCGGACCTGCACTGATGTTAGCCCGATCAAAGGTGAAATAGGTGCCACTCTTATCCATAACGCCCACCATCTTACGTAAAACATTGTTAATTGTTACCTGGAAGAGGGATGGTGCACTGCCAAAGTCATCATCACCTTTTCGTTCGGTCGATGGGACCTGCCAGGAATGAATAATCGACAAATTTGTCGCATTTAGCTCTACGAGCGCAAAGGAGGTGTTACAGCTCCCATTTCCCGTGGCAACGTAGATAGTATTGTTGGGTTCGTCGATAGTGGGTGATCCCCACATTCCCCCTCCCACACAGGGGCTGGTGTAGGTATTTTGTAACATTCCCGTCACTGCATTTAACCGAAACATCTGCCCGGGCACCTGCGGACAATCACCGTATGATGACAGCCCGATATACACACTCCCATTATAGACAGCTGGCGCATCCCAGATCATGTGGGTGGGTGAGGCCCCCAATTGGGTACTCCAGATGAAATGTCCATTAGTGGCATTAAGTGCATAGAACTTAGCGTTCCCTCCACCCACAAAGACGACTGGGGTCAGTATCCCACTTATCGAAACGGTGGCAACAGTTGCAGTGCTTGCCACCCCCGCACTAGAAGGAGTGCAGCCTACAGGTGTGACTTTTCCAAGATAGGTCTGCCAAAGCGTGGTCCCAGACAGGTTCATGGCACGCTCATAGCCATCCCATGCCCCCCAATAGATCACGCCGTTGACCACTACCGGTTGGGTATTGATTGAACCCCCCGCAACATGCTGCCAATGTATCTTCAAGTGAGATGCAGTAATTGGGTTAATGATCGTCTCGGTACTATTGTAACCACTGCGTTCATTATTCCACATGTAGGTTGTCCAGTTCCCTGTACTGGTTGTCACCGTCTGGCTGGAAGCATAGCTAGAGTGCTTCAACGGCATGAACATTATTCCCGCCACCACAATTGCAAATCCTATGACCAAGAGGATGTGCAGCGTATAGTCCCTTATTATTGTTCTAAATATACGTCCTTTTTTCATCTTCCACCCTTTTTACTTCAATAACAGAAGGCGGATGCGGACTCTTCTTCTGTGCTTGATCTATATCAACTACTTGAAGTAGTTGATTCATAAGTTTACGCGAAGATATCTCATTGTTCTATAATAGACTGGCAGTTGATCGGATAATGTCACACCCAACTATACAGCAGAAAAGGTTACCTACTGTTGGCATTTCGGTGAAGATACAATTAAGAATTTATCAATTTGGTTAAGATTGCTTAACTTTACACAAGAACAATGCAAAAAGAATCAAGGGACCCTGTGTCTAAGCCAGTATCCCTCGTATGCTCTAGTCAACCCTCGTTTGTCAGAAGGCGGTGATATAGTTGCAAGCACTGCTCGACAACAGCGGACAGTTGATACTCGCGGAGCACGGTCGCACGTCCATTTTGGCCCAGTCGTTGCGCAAGGTCAGCATCCTTTATGATACGGCACAGTGCCTGGGCCATCTCAGCAGGCTGATCTGGTTCCACCAGTAAGCCATTGACACCATCAGAGATGATATCCTCACTACCGCTCACGCGTGTGGATATACAGGGTAAGCCACATGCCATAGCTTCTAAGAGGGCATTGGACATGCCCTCCCGTCGAGAAGGGAGTATGAAGCCCCACGAGTGTTGGAGGAGATCAATGATATCTGTTCGCGCTCCCAGAAACTCAACGCTGTCCTGAATGCCGAGTTCTGTGACCATACACTCTAACAGTGGCCTACATGAGCCAGCACCAACCAGGCGTAACCGAGGTTTCAGATACGCATGCCATTCAGCAGGCTCATGCATCATCTGTCCCCATACCTGCAAAAGCACATCGATGCCCTTGACATACTCCAATCGTGCTACGCAGATAATATCGCGTGCTGACCGTGCCGGATCAGGTCCTCTTCCTGGTGCTGGTCGAAACTTTTCTGCGTCGACACCATTAGGGATACGTACAATTTGCTCAGCACGAAAACCATGTGAGGTAAGATAAGAGATGCTACGAGTACTGAGCACCTGGTAAAACGCGTTTGACTTTCGTAGAAAGTTCAAGATGGCGTCTCCTACTAAAAACCTTTCGTGTATGCGGTCGATGTCACCTCCTTCCGAATGAGACTGTCTACCTGGCTGATTGCTTGGACCCGTGGACTGAATGTTGAGAATGACTGGTTTCTGCGTAATCTTGCCCACGAGTACCGCAATAGGAGCAGGAGGCGTGAGCTGGAAGGCGTGGATGATGTCATAGTGATGACGCAGTCGCCAGAGCGTCAGGAACATTCCAATACTGACAGGCAGAAACCCGAGTATGCCGAGTCTAAGTCCCTTTCCAGGCCTATATATTCCTCCCACACGTACAACCGGTAGGCCATCAAGTGATTCTGTTCGTTTCCACCATCTTTTGTGTCGCAGTGTGACGATGGTCACGTCATGCCCAAGAGCCTGAAGCTGACGAGCGTGCCTCTCTGCGTGCATCAATGCACCACCAATCATGGGCGAGAAGGTAAAGCAAACGAAACAGATACGAATACGATCTTCCATCAACAGTCTCCTTAAATTGACTTATAGCTCGACCAATCGTTTGGTAGAGTAAGACGCTGACTTGGAAACTGCCATCCACTAGCGTCATTTTAATTTATTCTTGAGACGGGGGATGACGTGCCATAACCCAGCCAGCTTCGACGCCAGTATCAGCCAATGCCAGTTCACATTTATATATGTGCGATAGAGAAGATAAGGGTCGGTCTGTGGGCTATTTATCTTTCGAATGGTTGTAAATGCCCACTTATATCCTGCTGCTTTCGCAGCTCGTAGTCCCTCATCGCCAATCTGTTCAGGCTTCCCCATGGGGTAAGCAAAGGTAGTCACCGGATGGCCCAGGCGCTGCTCCAACACAGTTCGGCACTCATTCACCTCATACTGCACCTCAGCAGGATCAGACAGATATCCTAAAACAGGATGATGCATAGTATGCGCGCCAAATGAAATCCATTCACTCTCATCCATCTCACGGACCTCCGCCCATGTCAATGGACGCAATAGCTTCTCCTGCACACTCACAGAGGAGGAGACATCGAGTGCCTTGCGTGCCATCGCCAGGAAGGCTTCACGTTCTGCAACCGAGGTAGCATAGCGTAGATGGGTATCAATAGTTTTTGTGAGTACGTCTCGCTCCCCAGGGTGTTTTAGGTGATAAGTACGTCCTTCAATTACCACCTTGTCCACCTGTGCACGCCGCACCAGGCTTTTGCGCTCTATGAACCAGAAAGGTTCACCACTCTCAATATAACCTGGAATGAGATAGATGGTAATAGGAACTTGCAGCTCACGCGCTAATGTAGATGCACATGTATAATTATCATAGTATCCATCATCAAATGTCAGCACCATTGGTCTGCGCCGGTCATTCACTGGCTTCTTCTCCATGGGTGGTGTATAGAGTTCTTCCAGAGCATCCTCTAGAGGCAAGATGCGAAAGTGCCGGCGCAGGAAGAGCAGTTGGCGGCGCAGGTCTCCACCTGTCGCTTGATGATAATTGAGGATCATAAGGCCTGGTCTCAGGCGTTGTGCCCACCAGAGAGCGAGTTTCACAAAGCCGCTGTAGTAGAAACACGCGGCAACAAAAATACGTAGACGCTCGCGCATTTAGTTTTCCCTTTTCAACTTAATGGCCCATACTTGGGCCACACATCGCAGCTAATACGGCTCCAGCCAGGATAATGAACATCACAACGTATCCACTATCTCGTACTGCAAGATTAGACGTTTAGAGTAGCTAAAGAGGATACTTTCTAAGGAAATATGTACTATTCACATTGCAAAAAAGCCTTGCTCTGCTTGACAAAAACAATCGGCTTGCAAAGGGATGATAGTCGGCCTGTGGGGAATGTTTCCGCGAGTAATTGTCATGACCACTTGTGCTTCTTGCTTATCTTGCTCTTCTTCTTGCATACATCCTCATGGGCTGACCAATGTCACTATCAACCCTTTGAACCTGCTCTATCCGCATATGACTGTAACATGTCTGCATATTAATGTGGTGGTATTTGGGTTAAGAAATAGTATGAAAAGTCATACTACCATTTAGCTTTGTTAACCTGATTGATTTGAACCCACCCTGCAGGCTCACATAAAAAAGAGAGAGATTGAATACATATGGGGTAGGACCCCATGAACGGGTGGAAAGGAGTCAAGGAAGTTCGTGGGGGTGTGCCCGGTTGATAAACTTCAACCATATTTCTTAATTTGCTGCTTTTTCTTGACAAAAGTACCACTCACTTCCTCATATGAACATGCCAATGTAGAATAGGAATATTCGTAAAAATGTTCTGCATAGTTAAATATTCCATGGAGCAGAAAAATTTTGCCCGATTCAGCAAGCTCTGAGAACACATCAACAACGACCGTTGCCACCACTGACCTTTCATCCGAATCATCAACTGCGCCGAGCGTAGAAGTAATCCCAGCACATCGTTCCGATCTATGGGGTATAGGGCCATTTCGTTTTCGCTTTCGCCTGGCGAACTTCCGTCCAGGCCGCGATCTCGTTGAACGTCACTTTAGTATAGCAGAAGCAACGTTTTTGCTCATAATGGCTTACCTCGCTTCTCGTGGACTGGGCGTGGTACGACAGACTCTGTTCAATGCCCTCTTCAGCACGGGTCCTGAAGCCAATGCCTACTATGCTGCCAATCGATTGCCGGATACGCTATTCAGCCTTATCGCAGGGGGCGCACTTGTTCAGGCGTTTGTTCCAGTGTTTGTCTCTTTTGAAAAGGAGCGTGGACGGGAAGAAACATGGCGTCTGACGAGCCTGGTCTTCAACGTGCTGCTTGTTACGCTCACCGGCATGATACTGATTGCTGAATTCGCGGCCCCCGCATTTGTCAATCACTGGCTGGTGCCTGGTTACTCTCCTGCTGAGCAGAGCTTAACCACCTCACTGACACGCATTATGCTTGTTCAGCCTTTGATTCTGGGGCTTGGCACAATCGCTAACGCTATCCTGAACAGCAGGCATCAATTTCTGCTGCCTGCTCTTTCGATTACAGGCTACAACTTTGGTTTGATCGGAGGCTTGCTGGTCACCCTGGCGTTTCCAGGAGTAGGTATCTACGGACCCACTTATGGTGTATTGGCAGGAGCAGCATGCCATGTGCTTGTACTATTGTTCGGTCTGCTGAAGCAAGGCATCAACTATACATTTATTTGGGATCTTAAACATCCTGGATTACGTCAGGTGATGCTCCTGCTAGGCCCAAACATTCTAGTAGTTGGGATTGGCTCGATTGCCTCAATCTTAAATACTGCTTTTATCTCCTACTTACCTGACAAAGCAAGCCTTTCGGCCATACATAACGCCCTTCTGCTCTTTGACTTACCCATAGCTTTATTTGGGCAGGCGCTGGCAGGGGCTTCATTGCCACGCATGTCGAATCTGGCTGTGGGGGGACATTTTCTGGACTTTCGTCGCCTGGTGTTCAGAATCGTTGGTGGGGCTGTTCTGATCAGTATACCGGCTGCAGTTCTACTGGCCATTTTAGGAAAGCCGATTATTCATATTCTCTTTCAGCACGGGGCTTTTACTAGCCACTCCTCTGCCCTGACGGCTCTGGTACTGGTCGGCTTTGCTATAGGTTTACCGGGACAGGTTGCATCAGATTTATTAGTGCGCAGCTTCTATGCACTAAAAAATGCGCTCATTCCCCTTTTGATTAATATATTTGGTTTCGCAGTACGCATTAGCCTGATACTCTTTCTATTGAAGATATTGATTGGCAAATACGTGATTCTGGCAATTCCATTGGCTGCGACAGGCACGGCAACGATCGAAGCCGGCCTGCTTTGCCTTCTGCTGGTATGGCGCTTGTATGTGAGTATTAGACGGAGTGGGAATACTCTCGAGATGTAGTATTTTCCAGCTATTCGCCGACCCTCTCCCACCAACGCCATTGTTGGTGGGCGGGTCAGGGGACGCCAGTGCCCTTCCTCCAGTATACATAACCAGCAACAATTAGCGCAAGGTTAATTGCTCATTTCCTTTACTAATGGGAGGGCCTGAAACGTTCTATCAAGTTTCCCCATGTGCTGCCGTCTGTTTGGAACATGACCGAATCACCATCGGTGCTAACACGTACATTGTATATACTATTGGCTTCAAATTTCCATCTCTGCTCCCCTGTAGTCGCATTGAGCGCGTACAGTACTTCGTGGTCACAGGTCGTTTGATTACCAGGTAAGCAGACCGTGGCATAGAGCATACTATTGCTGTATTGAAATCCATCAGATTGTGTGTAGTCGAATCGTTCCTGTTCAAACGGTTGGAATGTCCAGCGTATGGCGCCTGTTTTCAGGTCTAAAGCCGCCAGTGCCTGGGTTGTAGAATTCCCTGGTAGAGTATTCGTCACTATAGCATAGACCATCGTGCCATCCTCGGAAATTTTAAGACTCTGGACGGCTTCTAGCTGGTTCTGGCTCCAGATAAGATGCTGGTTGGTAGGGTCGATTGCTTGAAGCGTTCTGCCTCCGTAAATGAGGAATATGTTGCTAGCAGCGATGACGCCTCCCGATGGTTGCCCTGTGCCATTCCCAGGATTGGCTATTACCCAACGTTCGCTGCCCGTGGCAGGATCAAGCGCGTGGTAGGCGTCGCTGCGGGTTATTAGTAGCATGCCTGCAGTCTCCGCCATCTGCGCTTCTTCAAGAGAAGCCCCTGGAAGATTTTCCGCGATATATTGACGCCATTGTATCTGTCCGAGAACGGTATCTAAGGCATAGATAGTGTTTGCGACTTGCCAGATAATGGTCCGCCCCTTGAAGAAAAGGCTGCCGAAATCGGTAGTAGCGGTGTTTGGCTCGCGAGGCCCAAAGATACGCCACGCGATGTTGCCAGACGTCTTATCGACTGCGATAAGCTGTACAACTGGACCGATGCCAGGTGGTAGGGGGTTGGTTGCTTTGCTTGCGACATAAATGAACCTGGCGTCCACACCGAGTACAGCGGTGTCCTGTTGCTCTTCAGGGGGCACAACAGTGCTTTGCCAGATGCTCTGGCCTGTCTGTCGATCCAGGAGGTAAAGTGTGTAGAGGGAATCTAGCGGGTGGGCATAGGCTGGATCATCGGGAGCAAACTGGTAGCCTGGCGAGGCACGCCCACTTAAAGCCACAAGCACTGTTCCTGCTTGTATAGAAGCTTCAGGCAGGGAGAAGCTTCCTTCACTTGAGAAGCTTGTCCATTGCGAAAGGCCATCAGAACCAAGTGATGTTAGTCGATGTAGAGACTTCCCAGCGCTTGTAATAACGATACTACCCTGCGTATCAGTCATTGCCAGTTGGACGGGAGTTTCGGTGTTGTGTTGCCATCGTATATTGCCGCTTGAGATAGTGACCTGGTTCAAGTAGCTCTGCGGCCTGGCAAGCTGTGGATATACCAGCACACCGCCTCCAACTAAGATTATAAGCAGTACTAATGAAAATACTATGCGGGAGAAATGCCAGAGTCGCAAGATGAGTTTCAGCAAATAAATGAGGTAGCGAGGCAAATTTTTCAGGGTAGAGCGCAGTCTGTTTATCCATAGTCGGAATGATAGCATCCATAACAGCAACAAACCCAGTATGCTTAGTCCTAGAGCACTAATGAATAGTAAGCGTGTGAATGAAAGGCTATGCAGCGCTGTGCTGCTGCTCGACCGGGTATTGAGCAAAATAAGCGCAGTGGTGGATACCTGTAGCGGGTTGGGAGCAGCGGCAGTGATACCCTCAAGTTGTACGCTCCAACGCTGGATACCCTCAGCAGTGCTATAGGCTGCGATGATGCGCTTGCCATCGTCCTGAGCTTGTTGGAGAATCACAAGCCCATGAGTTGTATCCACTAAGGGAGAATAGATACGCCCCGCATCGGCGCTTGTAAAGTCGGAGCCAATACGTTCTGACCAGTGTAGATTGCCGGTTGTAGCATCAACGGCGAAGAGCCAGAGCTGCTCCTGCACTTGCTGAGCATCCCAAACAATACCTGTAGCGTAGATTACGTGATCCGTGCTGGCAACAGTGGCCTGGTAGAATTGCGCTGGCAGCAGTGTTTCGTTTGTAGACGTTTGCGTGTTCGGAGGTTGACCACTAAAGGACCAGGCAATTGCGCCTGTAGTGGCGCTCAAGGCCGCCAGCCCCTGCGACCCTGCTGACAGGAGCAGCGGCTGCCTCTCCGTGAGCATAAGTAGAGTGCGTGTGGGACGATCTACTTCCCAAAGCTGCCTGCCATCGGTGCCGTTCAAGGCGTAGAGGGTATGATCGGCAGCAATATAAAGTGTATTCCCATAGAACAGAAATGGAGCCGCGTATTTCAGTGTATCGTCAAGCTTCTGGGTCCAGCGCAGCACTCCGCTTTGCAGATCATATGCAGCCACCGTTCCTGTTTGAGCGGATTTTACCGTGTAAAGCGTCGAGTCGTCAAATGCAGGTTGAAATGGATGGGTTCCCATTGTTGGCTCGTCACCCTGCATTTGCCAGAGTGTCTGACCACCGGTAGTCATTACCTGCAAGCCATCTGCATGTACAACTATTAAGCGCTTATTGGGTGCCAGGCTGAGTGTTGCATGCTTGAGTGGTGCCGAAAACTGTGATGCTAGCTGCCACGAAGCATCATTTCCTCTAAGTGATACGAGTTGCTGCTTTGATGTGGTGGACGATCGACTCAACTGCACCCCAAACAGAAGCGATGATTCAGCCCATACAGGATTGGTGATGGTCGTATCACCCTGGTATCCACCTCCCAGGTCCTGCTGCGCCAACGTTTGTCCATTGGCTGGATCGAGCGCATAAAGGTAGAGATGGGTATCGCTAATATCGCGCCACAACAAGAGGGAGCTGCCGATGAGCACCACCAGGAGAATCCCTGCCAGAACTTTACCCGTCACCCGCCTGCGTTCGAATCGTTCTGGCGCCGCAAGTACCGGGGTCGGGGGAAGAGGCGCCTCAATAATTTCAGGCAGAATGTCCTGCTTGCTGCTGATTGGCTCCGCAGGGGCTTTTGTTGAGACTGCGACTAGCGGATCAGTTGAAATTACTGTTTCGAGCTCCGGAGGCGTTTCCGTGAGATTAGCGCCTGATATATCGGTAGCTAATGCAGGTTCAACCTCAGCAAGAGGAGCAGTTACTGCTTTGATTCTGGGTAGGGTATCATCTAAATCAGATTCAAAGGGTGAGATCTCGGGTTCAGCTTCAATGACCTGCGGTTCAACCTCAATAACCTCCGGTTCAGGCCCAACAAAAGGAGCAGTTACTGCTTTGATTCTAGGTTGAGTATCATCTAAATCAGGCTCAGAAGGTAAGACCTCTGGTTCCGCTTCAATGAATGTATAAGCACCGTCTGTCGCGCCATCGACAGAGGGAACATCTAGCGCTGGTCCAATGAGTGAGATGGCTGATACGGATGTCTCATGAGATTCTTGCCTTTCCGGCTCAGCTTTCGGCTTTTTCCTGCTGCCTGTGGCGCGTTGCCTGGCAGCAGGAGCTTTCTTTTTCGGCTCTCTCTTTGTTACTGGTTCGCGGACCTCTTGTGCTCGAGGTACTGCAGTCGTCGTCTCGTCTGCTTCTTTGATCTTACCCCGCCCTGGCCGACGCTGTCGGGTGGAAGCAGACTTTTTGTTACTAGACGAAGGAGAGCGATTAGACTTGCTCCTACTTTTAGATACTGTGGGTATCTCTTCACTGGAAGAAGTAACGGATTCTTGCTTATTCTTCTTAGAAGAAGGAGTGCGTTTAGGCTTGCTCTTGCTTTTGGGTGCTGTAGGTGTCTCTGTTGTAGTAGAATAATCTATCTCTTCCTCATGGGAGGTGATGGGTTTTTGTGTATCGGACATTGTAAAGGCCATTTCTCCTCTGTAAATCTCAGCTATCCACTATATCAAACCATGTGGAAATAGGAAAGGAGTTGACACTTTCGGCTAAGATAGTACTATACTCAAAGGTTATATTACTTCGGGAGGCTCCATGTTTATGCGCTCGCTCAATTTGCATCAACTTACCACTTTCCAGGTCGTTGCAAAACATTGTAGTTTTGTACGTGCAGCGGAGGAACTGCATTTCAGCCAACCTGCGGTCTCCGCGCAGATACGTCATCTTGAAAAAACCCTGGGCGTCAAACTTTTTGATCAGATTGGGCGCAAGACGCATCTCACTCAAGCGGGAGAAGAACTGTACCTTTATAGCCAGAAAATATTCTCGGTCATTGACGAGACGTTGGAAGTCATGGAGGCTCTCCGCAGTCCTTATTATGGTCGCCTGAGTGTGGGCGCGGATACAACCGTGGGTTCGTACGTTATACCTGGTCTACTTGGCAAGTTCCGGCAGATCTACCCTCAGGTCGAGATATTATTACAAGTATTGAATCGACTGTCGCTCGTGGAGGCAATCCTGAACAATCGTGTCGAGATGGCAATTATGGGCTCGGTTCCCGATGATGCACCAGTCGAAATTGAACCTTTCGCATATAATCCTCTGGTGCTGGTTGCCGCACCTTCGCATCGTTTAGCCGGGCTTAGAAATGTATCTATTGAAGAGCTGGGGCGTGAACATTTCCTGCTGCGCGAACCGGGTTCAGGAACTCGCGCAGCCCTGGAAAGCGCCTTACAAGAGGCAGGTCTTCCCTTGCAGGTGAGTATGCAGGTAGGTAACAATAGTGCCATTAAGCAGGGAGTCACGGCGGGTCTGGGTATCGCTCTCATCTCACGTGTGGCGATTGATATGGAACTGGAGACAAATCGCCTGGTTATCCTGGATGTTGAGGGGTTTCCCATCATCCGCCAATGGCGCATCGTGCATATAAAGGATAAATATCTCTCTGCCACGGCAAAGGCGTTCAAGTCGTTCCTTTTACAGCATGCGGATAGGCGTTTGCGCAGGAAAGAGTGATCAAATCATGGATATGGTATTCGATACTGAGAAGCAGATGATTATTGAGGAAATCCGTCTCTTTGTGGACCGCGAAGTTGTGCCTGTCGCTCACAAGCTCGAACATGATGATATCTACCCCTTTGAACTTATCGACAAACTCAAAACCCTCGGCATCTTCAGCGCCACTATCCCCGAAGCCTATGGCGGCCTGGGCTTCGACCTTCTCACCTATGTACAGATTATTGAGCAGCTTTCTCGCGGCTGGATGAGCCTTGCCGGAATTGTGAACACACATATACTCGTTGCGTATATGATTGCCATGTATGGCACTGAGGAACAGCGGCAGCGCTTCCTACCAGTAATGGCCAGCGGTGATAAACGTGGAGGGATCTGCATTTCTGAGGCCAATGCAGGCAGCGATGTCCAGGCCATCACCATGACCGCTAAGCGCGATGGTGATGACTACCTGCTCAACGGCTCCAAGCTCTGGGTCACGAACGGCGTGTATGGCAGTATTTTTGCCGTCCTGGTTCGCACTAAAACTGACATTCAGCCTCCTCATCGTGGCATGAGTGTATTCATTGTCGAGAAGGGCACGCCAGGAATGGGTGTGAGTCGCACCTTCGAAAAACTTGGTTATAAGGGTGTTGAGACGGCCGAACTCGTCTTTGATAATGTACGGGTTCCTGCTGCTAACTTGCTTGGTGGTATTGAAGGTGAGGGCTTTATACACATTATGAGCGGGTTGGAAGTCGGGCGTATCAACGTGGCAGCTCGAGCTGTGGGTGTAGCTCAAGCCGCCTTTGATGACGCTATCAAGTATGCGCAACAACGCTCCACCTTTGGTAAGCCGATTGCCCAGCACCAGGCCATCCAGCTTAAACTGGCGGATATGGCGACGAAAATCGAGGCGGCTCGTCTCTTGCTCCAGCGGGCTGCGCAGAAAAAGGATCGAGGCGAGCGCTGCGATCTCGAGGCTGGCATGGCCAAACTCTTTGCCTCCGAGATGTGCCAGGAAGTCACGCTGGAAGCCATGCGCATCTATGGTGGCTTTGGGTATACCAAAGAGTTCAATGTCGAAAGGTATTACCGTGATGCGCCATTTATGCTGGTGGGTGAGGGAACCAGCGAGATTCAGCGCCTGGTGATTGCTCGCCAGTTGTTGGAGAGATATAAATTGTAGAAATGCGTGAAGGGTGTTCTAGGTCAGGCTTGTGAAGCCGTTGCACAACTGTGATATCGCTAGATGTAAACTGTCATTCCAGAGAAAGGAGACATATATGCAATTTGGACGCTGTTATGAGGAGTTTGAGATTGGCGCCGTGTACAAACACTGGCCAGGACGCACCATCACCGAATATGACGACACACTTTTCAGCATGCTCACTATGAATCATAATCCGCTACATATCGACGCTTATTATGCTGAGAGCACGCAGTTTAAGCAGCGTCTTGTAGTGGGGCCGCTCATTTTCAGTATCGCACTTGGCATGAGCGTCCCAGATGTGAGCGGAAAAGCCATTGCCAATCTCGAATTTGAGAATGTCAAACACCTGGCCCCCACTTTTCATGGTGACACAATTTACGCGGAGACAAGAGTATTGGACAAAAGACTCTCAACCAGTCAACCCGATCGCGGTATTGTGACTGTGGAGACCATTGCCTACAACCAGCGAGGTGAAAATGTCCTTTCGTTCAAACGTCGTGTGATGGTGCCAACGAAGGAGTTCGATGAGGCACTACAGCGGGCGTGGGATGAAAAAATGGCAAAGATTCGAGGAGGTAAGGAACTATGACAAGTGGCAATATCATCCCACCCAAGGCGCAGATGGTGATGGCACGTGACTTTGTGGTGCGTCGTTCAGAACTCACGGTACCTGGGCACAGCATAAAGATGATGGCGAAGGCTGCTGCATCCAACGCTGACCAGGTCATGTTCGACCTGGAAGATGCCTGTGCCGTCTCGCAGAAGATCGAAGCGCGCAAAACGGTTATTGAGGCGCTGAATACACTGGACTTTAAAGGGAAAATTCGGGCCTTTCGTCCTAACAATATTCGCACACGCTACTTTTATCGCGACCTGGTAGAGGTGGTCGAAGCTGCCGGAAACAATATAGACGTTGTAGTCATTCCCAAGTCCTATGGCCCAGAAGATATTCTCTTTGTTGATCGTTTCCTGGCGCAAATCGAAGAGAATATGGGCTTTGAGATTGGCCGTATCAAGCTCGAGGTATTGATCGAATCCGCCGATGCTGTCTTGCATGCCGAGCAGATTGCTAAGTGCACACCACGCATGGGAGGCTTAATTTTCGGCCTGGTTGATTTCGCGGGCGACATAGGCGCTCAAGAGTTGGGCGGCGAGCAGTTCTTTTATTACAACTATGCCAAGGCTAAATGCATCACTGCTGCTCGTGCGGCTGGTATCACGGTTGTTGACGGGGTGACACTGGCAATTCGTGACAATGAGGCCTGTCGCCGGGACGCTCAAATGGGTGCGCGAATGGGTTTTGATGGGAAATGGGCCATTCATCCAGCACAGATTGACATCATTAACGAGGCGTATACGCCCACTGTCGAGGAGATTGCCGGGGCAAAACATATTATCGAGGAGTATGAGAAAGCTGATGTCCAGGGTGGATTAGGGGCGATTGTGATTGACGATCAGATGATTGATGCAGCTCTGCTGCGAGTGGAGTGGAGGAAGCTGGCAATTGCTCGTAAGGCGGGGTTGGCTTAAGCTGGTCCGGTGGCCTGATTTTATATAAAGTCTGTAAATGCACCTGGCGACCGCAAAGATCGCCAGGTGCATTCAGAAAAAAGATGAGTTGCTTCGTTCTTATGCAGCCGAAGGATCGCTCTGCAGGATGCCAAAGATGTTTCCTTCGCTATCTTTAGCGTACGCGAGCCATCCAATGTGCGGGACTGCCATCTTCGGGAGGACGATTGTCCCACCCTGGGCCGTAATGTTAGCGGAAGCATTGTCTACCGAAGGCACATCGACGGTGCAGACATAGGCGGTGACGGAATCACCATTGATTGGCTGCATGCGCTGCAAGATGGCGCCATCGATGCCAGGTTCACTACTAGAGCCGGTGGTAACAAGCCAGTAATCTTGCGGTCCTTCCCACTTGTTGACCTGCCAATCAAACACGTCGTGATAAAATTTGGCCGCCCGCTGAGGGTCATCTGCGTGGATTTCAAAATGGACTACTCGTGGCATACGTTTTGTTCCTTTCTGAGATGTGTTACTATCGCATGGGTTATACCGCGTGCAATTTCGCGATGCTGCCTACCCTTCTTTCAAGCGCATAGATAGCTATTCCTCCCAGGATGAACATAACTCCGAGGGAGGGCAATCTGTTATTACTTTGGTAAACTGGCTCCAGGAAAACTTCGACAAGCATGAATTTCATAGATAAGAACTCCTGCTTTTACAGCTGGGTCCTCGTCCATGATCTTTTTTACTTCTTCGACATCAGCATTAAAAATTCCAACACCTGCTACATTACTTCCGTCAGAGATCGGACAAACAATAGATAGCACTCCGTCTGCGCGGAGTTCAAAATTTCTTCGTCCGTGTTCCCAAATGATCTTTTCGGCTCCATCCTCATTCCTATTTGGTCCAGCCTTCAAAATAACGATGCAATAATTCTTGGTTTTGGAGATCATCTGCCGCATAAACTCATCGGTAATTGTTGTCATATAGTTATCCTTCACAAAATGTTTCATTCACGAGACAAACGTATTGCTGAACTCTCTTCAACTGAGACTCCCTGTGATTTATCACAGGGGTTCTTGCGCCACCAGCACCGCTTCCGACGTCTCCCAGGAGGCAATCGGCTCTTGGTGTGGATCGGCAACACGTTCGGGCCGACACGCTCCAACTCCGGGGATACCGAAGCGGCGCAGGAAGCCCTGCGCACTCGCCTGTTCTCGGGTCGCTTCCAGGGCGGCCGACCAGCACGCCTCCATGCTTTGCCAGTGAATGCCCACCTGGCTCCTGGAAGGGAAGGTGAGTTTGATGGGATCGAGCACGCTGGCCAGCCAGGCGGAGTAGAGATCCCGCTGGATCAGCCCGTCACTGCCGAGCCCACAGTGGGGACAACAGTGGAACCGTTGCGCGAGCGGCTTGCGCGTGTAGTGCTCACAGCGATGGCAGTACTGCGAGAGCTTGGTTTGAAAGGTGGGAATCTCATGCAGCTGGGCGGTGCGAGTTCTTGCAACCACGCACTTGACGGCGTCTACAAAGCGCCCAGGGGCACGCATCCTCACACTTCTGCCAAAGCAGCGCTGCCAGCCCTTGTAGCTGACTTTCTCGATCCGCAGATCATCGCCCAGGCGGATGATCTGGTTGGCCAGATGGCCATGCAGGCTGCGCCGGTGCGCGGCCAGTCGCCGCTCGGTCGTCGCCAGACGCCGGCGGGTCTTCTGATAGCTGTGACTCTCCCGCCACACGCGCCGCCCCTGGCCTCTACGTCGTTTTTTGATGCGGCCTTGTGCATCGTAGTGCTGGGGGTTGTTGGCCCGGCGTTGCCGCTCCAGATGGCGTTGCAGCCGCCGGCGCTTGCGCGCATCGGGAGCCAGTTCCTCGGCCAAGAGCAGCAAGCGTGCTGGGCCGACCTCGGGGACAATGGCCACCGTCGAGGGCCCGAGATCGAGTCCTACCACGCCCTTGCCGGGCATGTTTTTGGGTTTCTGCAAGGGATGACCTTCGAGAATGAGCTGCACCGAATACACAAAGCCGCGGCAGTCGGCGCCTCGTGCCTGGGGAGAGGAGGCGCGCTGGCGCAGCAGGCGCACGTACTTGACGCGCTGCTGCAGTCCGTGGTGGACCACCTCGTCCTGCCAGTCGATCAGGGCCGGGATCCGCTCGCCGTTCCAACTGAGCCAGCCCTTGTTGCCGTCAGCTCCCGCTTGCAGGTGGAAGCGCAGCCCCGAGGTGTTGGTCTTGCCCTCGACCGAGTCCAGGCCTCGACCTTTGCTGCGAAAGCGCACCCGGCGGGCCTCACCTACGCAGACCCGATTGGCCGCCTGGTAGGCCCGACTCGCCAGCTTCTGGGCCATGAGGCTGTCGATGTGCTCAGCGAGCCAGCTGGTGCGCAAGCGTTTGGCCGCCTCGTGTAAGCCGTATTCGGAGAAACCATACTGCGTGCGCAGGCGAGCGAAGGCCTGCGTGCGAGCGAGCTTGTCGGAACGAGGAATGCTGCGAGCAGCCTGCCAGGCAGGGTCAGCCTTCATCCGTGCGAGGCGATGAAGCGCCTCGGCAAGCAGGGCATTATAGAGCTGGCGGGCACATTCAAAATGAGCATGCAGCTGGGCCGCCTTCTGCGCGTTCACCTGCAAGGGCAGGGAGAGGATAAACGAGGGCGTTGGCTTGTGTCGCATGCTCCCTCCATATAGAACGTTTTTTCTATTGAGAAGTATAGCATAACCATAGGACTGTGTCAAACATATCACCAAAGAACGCAGGGCTTTTTGGTTTACCCGAACTACCGCAAAAGCTTGCCACACAGTAACTGCAAAGCTTCCACTGGATGCGCGCAAAAATGGCGCATCTGCGAAGCCACATTGGGAACGTGGAGCCAATCCATCAAAGCGAGGACTCCACCATTGAGTGCAGCCAAAGCTTCAGGGGCACCGGTAATCCGGACCTGGCAAGCATCTTCCCCTAAGGTGACATCTCGACGGTAATGGAGACGATTTTCGATCCGCCAATGGGCTTGTTGTAAGGCGAGGAGGCGCGAGGCATTGGCTTTCTTTCTGGGCAGATTGGTCACTCCATAGACGATCTCCTCACGCTCTTTGTCGCCGTCTTTGACGTAGCGGCGTAAGCGAAAGACTTGTGCCACCCCCGCCCACTCGGTCTCAAACCAGGCATTCATCTGCGTACTGGTCCAGATTTCGCGGATTTCCAGACGACCATGCCCTTTGTGCACGCTTTTGGCATACTGCCATTCCTCTTGCTCGGCATCAGGGTCAGCAAAGAAATCGACCAGGTCCTGATACATCTGGGGCTGATTCTTTTTCACGATAGTCAGGTAATACCCCTTATAGCCATGCACACAGGCGCACCACTTCTTTTGGGTGTGCATAGCATCGGTACTGATAATTCGTCCTTTCACGAGCGCTGGGTGGACCAAAGCGGCGGCAGCACTGATCTCATTTTCGCGGCTTTTGACGGCTCGCTGCGTCAAGACGATGCCACTTTGACACTCATAGAGGGAGAGCAGATGCACAGACGGCTGTCCTTCGTTCTCGTGTCCGAGCGTGCCACGGACGGTTTTGCCATCCATCGCCACATGGGTGAGCGCCTCTTCCTGTTTGTGCGCCTGTAATCGGCTGGGTTCGGTCCCACACTGTTCTACGGCTCGTGCTTTTAGCAGCACCTGTGCCACCACGGTGACGATCTGCTGCGCATCACAGCGTGCCAACGCCTCACTATAGGTGGAATTGGTCGGAAACCGCTTCGGCCAGTTCAATTGGCAGCGCAGCCAGGGTTGTCTTTCTTTGACCCAATCCACGATGCCATTCACCGTGGTTTCTCCGGCCAGTTTTCCCAGCAACAACAGGGTCAACAACAAGGGCAACGGATAGCGTTTTCCCTTCTTCTTTCGTCCATCTGCGACTTGTTCAAACGCACAATACAAGGAGGCCGGATCGATGGTCAGCGCTTCGACTGCCACTTTCTGCCCACTCTCAAATATGCTAAGGTACATGATGCCATTTCTCGCTTTCTTAGGAGTGTTTTCGGATTTTCCTAGTATAGCAAGAAATGGCTGATTTTTGGAGCTTTTCGGGTAAACCAAAAAGCCCTGCCAAAGAACGAAAGAGGCGAGTGGTATGCTGAAGGAAGCGTTTCATCCCTGGGATGAAATCCGTGGTTATGGGCTACATGCCGACATCATCCTACCGGTTCCTCTTCACAGCGAGCGGCAACGTCAGCGCGGCTATAACCATGCCTCGCTATTGGCAAGGGTTTGCTCTACCCAGCTAGGCGTCCCGCTATACGAGAACATCCTGGTGCGACACCGGGCGACGCTTGCGCAGGTAGACTTGAATCCCAAAGATCGTCATCAAAATGTTGCTGGTGCATTTCACTGTACCCCTGCATTTGCAACCGGTACGCTCTACGGACGTAGAATCGTTATCATTGATGATGTCTGCACCACTTGTGCTACATTAGAGGCCTGTGCTATGCCACTTTTTGCAGCTGGTGCGGAGATGGTTTGGGGTCTTGTCCTGGCTCGTCCGGTAGCATAAGAATATAGTTATGAAAGTAGCCCTCTACGTGAGATAGAGAGAAGTGTGTTATAATAACCCCAAAAAGAGTTAAATACCGACAGCAGGTAGCCAGAGCGTGTGAATCATCGGAAGGGAAGTTTGGCAGAGCCTGACTGCTTGTCTGCTATAAGAGAGGAACTCCCATGTCAAGTAGTGGGAAATGGTTGAGAACTAGCTTTATCTGGCTTGTCCTGGCACTGGCCATCGTGCTGGTGATCGTGGTCTTCTTCCGTCCGCCATCAGACACAGCCCCGGTCAATGTGTCTATTATCTTGAATGATATCAGGATGGATATAAGCACAGGGCAGAAAGACACGCTCACAGTCGCCAGCAATACTATTACACTCGCGCGAGGGGGGACCTCAAATAAAGAGGTAGCCACCATCAACGATACCTTTGACATAACGAGAGTGCTCAAAGACAACAATATCGATTATACAAATAACCAGTTCTTGGTGCTTCAGTACGAGCCGCCCAGCGCCTTAGGCGCGTGGCTCAACATACTGGGCGGGCTTATTCCCTTTATCCTGATCGCGGGTGTGCTTATCTTTATGATGCGCCAGGCCCAGGGTACCAACAACCAGGCGTTATCGTTCGGCAAGAGCCGTGCACGTATGTTTATGGGCAACAAACCGACGGTGACGTTCGCGGACATTGCCGGAGTTGACGAAGCCAAGCAGGAACTGGAGGAAATCGTAGAGTTTTTGAAATTCCCCGACAAATTTGCCGCCCTTGGCGCGCGCATCCCTAAAGGGCTGTTGCTCGTTGGCCCTCCAGGAACGGGTAAGACGCTCATCTCACGTGCTGTGGCTGGTGAAGCTGGCGTGCCATTCTTCAGTATCAGCGGTTCCGAATTTGTGGAAATGTTTGTTGGAGTTGGCGCCAGTCGCGTGCGCGACCTCTTTGACCAGGCTAAACGCAATAGCCCTTGTATCGTCTTCGTTGACGAAATCGATGCGGTCGGTCGCCAGCGTGGTGCGGGACTGGGCGGCTCGCATGATGAGCGCGAGCAAACGTTGAATCAGATTCTTGTAGAGATGGATGGCTTTGACACAAACACCAATGTGATTGTGATTGCTGCCACAAACCGTCCCGATGTGCTTGACCCCGCCTTGCTGCGCCCTGGACGTTTTGATCGACAGGTGGTGCTTGACCGTCCCGATATTCGTGGACGTATTGCCATTCTACAGGTCCATGCCAAGGGCAAACCCCTCGAATCGAGTGTGACGCTGGAAACCCTGGCGAAGCAGACTCCGGGCTTTTCCGGTGCTGATCTTGCTAACCTCCTCAACGAGGCAGCTATTCTAGCTGCGCGACGTAACAAGCGCAAAGTTGGCATGAGCGAACTCGAGGAGGCCATAGATCGCGTCGTGGCTGGCCCTGCCCGCAAGAGCCGCATCATTAGCGAGCGGGAAAAAGCCATCACTGGATACCACGAGGTAGGCCATGCCCTGGTGGCGCGCATGCTTCCCAACTGCGATCCGGTTCACAAGGTTTCAATTGTAGCGCGAGGCCAGGCCGGCGGTTTCACTATGCTATTGCCTACCGAAGATCGCTACCTGTGGAGCAAGCCGCAATTTGAAGATATGCTCGCGTACGCCCTTGGCGGTCACGTGGCCGAGCTCATTATCTTTGGCGAGGTGACGACCGGCGCATCGAACGATATCGAGCGCGTGACTAAGATTGCTCGCTCGATGGTTACTGAGTATGGCATGAGTAGTCGTATTGGTCCGATGGCCCTGGGCCACAAAGAAGAACTGGTATTCCTGGGGCGTGACTTTGGCGAACAACGTAACTACAGTGAACAGACCGCACGCGAAATCGATGAAGAGATACGTCGTATTATCCAGGAAGCATTCGATAAAGCGTATCGTGTGCTGCTACAGAACAAGACTCGCTTGATAATGATTAGCGAGCGTCTGATTAAAGAAGAGACGTTAGAGGGTCCTCTCTTCGAGGCGCTCTTCAATCAGCCAATTGACAATGGCCAGTACGAGTCGCCATCGATTCTGGCAGGCATGCCGCATCTGAATGTATCGCCGCATGGTGAGCGGCCCCTTTTGCCCGAGCCAGGGGCAACCTATCCACTGCCTCCGCAACTGCAGCCGCCTTATTAGGAGTGGTGAGTTATGCGTCCTCTCACCCGGCAACAGCTAACCATGCTCTCAGCAATTCGGCTACGCTCCAGGCTTGTGCGAAGCAGCCTGCGGGGGCAAAAGGCGGTTCTGGCTCCGCAACTTCACAGACCGTACCTATGCAGTCGTCCCACAAATGGCGTACCAGTGGCTGTAGCAGCGGCAACAAAGCCGCGCAATCGTTGTAAATGTGCAGGTGGACATCGATATACGGACCGATTAGCCACGGCCAGACCGTGCCCTGGTGATAGGCGCTGTCGCGCTGCACCTGGTTGCCATTAAAGTGGTTGCGATAAGCCGGATCACCGGGGCTTAAGGTGCGCAGACCCATTGAGGTCAATAAATGATCGGTCACCTGTTGTAGCATGCTGCGGGTCTGCGTCTCGGAAAGCAGGTTGTGTGTGAGCGATGCTGCCAACAACTGATTGGGGCGTAGTGAAGCATCGTTTTGCCCGGGAACACCATCAACATCTATTACATCGTAGAGATGGCCGCCCTCCTCATACCAGAATCGCCGGGCAAAGTTTTCGCCAACCTGCACGCGCATCTGGCCATATTGGAGCGCGTCAATCGAAAGATGCATCGCCCAGCTCTCCATGCAGGCCAGCGCACAATACCACAGAGCATTGATTTCCACCGGCTTCCCACGGCGCGGCGTAACCACCCAATCGCCAACCTTCGCATCCATCCATGTGAGCTGTACGCCTGGCACTCCTGCGTGCAGCAAACTATCACTCGGATCAACACCGATACCGTAATCCGTGCCTCGCACGTGCCATGAAATGATATCGCTCAATTTGGGAAAGAGTTCTTTCAGCAAAGACCAGTCACCGGTAGTTTTCGTATAGCTCTGGAGCGCATGGAACATCCATAGTGTGGCGTCTACGGTGTTATATTCCGGGGCCTCTCCGCTATCGGGGAAACGATTGGGGATAAGCCCCTGGTGTGTGTAGGCCGCGAAGGCTTTCAGCAGGCCACGCGCTTCGCTGTATCTGCCTGTACATAAGAACAAGCCCGGTAAAGAGATCATACTATCACGTCCCCAGTCTGTGAACCAGGGGTAGCCCGCGATTACCGTCTTACGGTCTGGAGAGAGCCGGATTGCCGTGCTATCAGTGGTATTGCCGGTATACTGCGGGCGGGCAACGATGAACTGGTCGGCGGCGATGACCAGGCGAGCGTGAACCGGGTCGCGTTTGGGTAGGTTATCGGTTGAACGGTCAGCAATGTCCAAAAGCTGCTTAATGCGGCGTTTATGACGGGTGTGCGCCTGTGTCACGGCCTCTTCGTGTTGTGGTCCGCCAAAGCCGGACTTACCCAGCAGATCGCTCTCAGCGCTGAGAATAAGCGTGATGCACCCGCCGGGGGTAATCTTCACATCGAAGATACCAGGCTGGTAAACATCATCCAACTCAGGCAGCCCACGCTCCCTGTCGCGTCGATGTAATACACGCCAGTACCACACTCCTGTAGAAGTAAATTGTGCCGTTAGCCCTGCAATAAGCTGAAAAGAGATTGCGCCTTCATAAGCGCGAACGCGGCAGCTATTACCCAGGTTCTCCACCAGAAAGTGCCAGTCGTTCGCTCCTTGAGTCGTTCTATGGTGATCGCGAAAGAGGCAGAATGGTGACAATCTGAGCGTCACCGGCGCGTTACCGGTTTCCTCATCATGTAACCTGTATTGGACATATGTTGTATTCTGCCCATATTCCATCCATACACGTTTTTCCAGCTTCAGACCGTCTTGTACCTGGTATGAAAAGCAAACGATATCACCTTCCAGCGAAACCGTATCGAGATACTGGTACCCCTGTGGGTCAATGCTGCCATCATGATACTCGTTGACGCCTAGTTTGAGCAGCTGCCCGTCGTGGAGTTCTAGCTCCTCATCGATCTTCGTGACGAGCACGGTGCGTTCGACGGGAGGACGGAGTGCAGCCACCAGCAGACCATGATAACTACGGGTCGTGGCTCCCAGGATAGAGCCAGAGGCATACCCACCCAGGCCATTCGTTACCAGCCATTCGCGGTTAAGGCCAGCCTCTACATCGCTACAGATATCGCGACCAAGATAGAGATTCCAGGCATTTGTAGGAGAATGCTGCGCTGCCCCGTCGTTATAATTGCTGCTCATGGTTGTATCTCCCTCGCTGCCCTGCTTCTTTGTACTGCCTTGGGTCCTGGCTGACGGACGCCTCACCCCTTCCCTCTCCACGCAGTGGAGAGGGAAGGGGTGAGGTCGCAGCGTCGTTGGCAAGACCCATTTCAAGGTACTGCCTCTGGTCTTGCCTGACGGACGCAGTCCGTAGACGCGCAGCGTCGTTGGCAAGACCCATTTCAAGATTGTGGAGAATATCTTTCGTTGTTATGTTACACTGGTCAAGCCAGACAATCAAGGCTGCGCACCGGAGTAGCTCATCGTGTGATGCCCTGGCGTGCTTTCAACGTACAATTATACAGTAAACTGTCGTGATAATTTCACAGGGGGGGTAAGATGAATCGCGCAACGAGCACTTTGCAGCCGCCCACGGGTCGCCATCTCGTAACCTCGGTAGTAACGCTTGCACTCTGGCGTTGGCGCCAGCACTGGTTCCTACTCTTGATGACCGGCCTTGGCATGATCGCCGCTGTGATCATCGCGTGCGCAGTCCCCCTTCTCTCACAAACCATGTTGACGGCGGGACTGCGCGGTGTCCTGCGCGCATCTCCCACTAGCTCCGAGATTACCCTCAGCGCTACTGTTGGCGGGCTATCTACGCAGGGCATTGAGCAGATCTATCAGGATGTCAAACAGCCTCTCCGCCAGCACCTGGGAACCTATCTGAACAGCTCGCCGCGACTTGATATTGAGACCCCGCTTTTCGACCTTCCTTCACCTGGCCACTCAGGGAGGGCTGACCAGATGTCAATTTATGGCACGTCCATGGACGCGGCTGCGTCGCACCTGACCCTTGTGCAAGGGCGACTTCCCCGGGCCACCAGTAGCAGCGTCGAGATTGCTGTCACGCCTGCAACGGCCTTGCCCCTGCAACTGCACGTTGGTTCGGTGATACTCCTGAACTGGACTATCGCATCTTTGCCCGAAACCTCAACCCTACCGTCCTTCAGTCAACAATTCACCATGCGTGTCGTTGGTATCTTTAACGTGAAGCCAGGTGACCCGTACTGGCATGGCGATAACTTCCTGCCAGCGTCAAGCGATAAAACCCCCACAGAGTATACCGTGCTCGCTTCCGAGCAAAACTTGCTTGCCTCCTTTGATCGCATCGCTGCCAGCCATCACATCCCCCAGGTCTTCTTTATACCGCCATCCTTTCTTACCTGGTATTATCACCTCGATCCCTCCAGGATCTCCATCGACCAGCTGAATGACCTCATGAGCCGGCTAAATGCCGCGCAGGCAGCGATCACGACGAACTTTAGCAATCCCTCCCTGGTCCGTACTTCCCCGTATATAGAGATCGTTAATCTCTCCGGAGCTGTCTTCCCCCTACCCGGCATTCCCAGTACGCTGGAGCGCTTTCGCGACCAGCTCGCCGTGGTACAGATTCCCGTTACCATTCTCGCCGTGCAGGTGCTCGCCCTGCTCCTGTTCTTTGTCGGGCTGATGGCCGTCTTGCTGGTTGACCGGCAGGCCGACGCTATCGCGGTGCTGCGCAGCCGGGGCGCGAGTAGACGCCAGGTGTTCGGTGCATCCCTGGCCCAGGGCGTCAGCCTTGGCCTGGTTGCGCTCGTCCTGGGGCCGCCGCTCGCCATTGTAACGGTGTATTTTATGGCGCAGCGCTTGTTACCCGTTGCGAATCAGGATTCCTTCAACGTCATCTCCAATGCCCCCGTGCAGGCGCTTTTAAACGTCAAGTGGTATGCGCTCGCCGCCGTCATCGCGGCGGTACTGGCGATGTGTCTCGCTCTTTACCGCGCCTCGCGTGCAGATGCCTGGACTACCGGCAGTGAAGCGAAACACGAGCGCCGGCGCCCGCTCTGGCGGCGCTTCAACCTCGACCTTGTAGCGGTCCTGCTTGCGCTCGCGGCCTATGGTATCTCTTTGTACCTGACTGGCATCGAGCAACTGCTGGATGCGAAGACGCAGACTCTGGTTATCTCCCCGCTGGCGTTGCTCGCGCCCATCTTCTTGCTGCTGGCGGCAGTCCTGCTTTTCCTGCGCGTCTTCCCACTTCTCCTGCAGCTTGGTTCTGGCCTGGTCCTGCGCAGTCGCGGAGCGGCCCCTATGCTGGCGCTGGCGCAGATGGCGCGTGCTCCTCGCCAGGCGCTGCGTATAATCCTGCTCCTCGCGCTCGCTATCGCGTTTGCCATCTTCACCCTGGTGTTTGCTGCCTCGCAAGCGCAAAGGGCATCTGATATTGCAGACTACCAGGTGGGAGCAGACTTTAGTGGAGCCATTCCCCTTGGCACCGTCAATAGCTCACCCTTACAGCAGGAAATCGCGCTCTATCGCCATATCCAGGGTGTCCTCTCCGCCACAGGCGGGTACGTAGAGGATGACACCTCGGCAACAAACGCTGCTGCCTTCCCCGTACAGCTCCAGGCAGTCGATCCTGGTACCTACGCGCAGGCCACGCTCTGGCCCACACAGGATGCCCCTCTCCTGGAGGGGCTTGCCGCGCGACGAACAGCAGCCACGCAGAGCGGGGTCCTCCCGGCCATTGTTGATGCCTCCACAGCCGGCGCGCTCAACCTGCACGTTGGGTCATCATTCTCATTGTATAAACCCGAGTCACCGGGCGTGACAATGCATTACATCGTGATCGCTGTGGTGCCTCACATTGCCATGATCGGCAGCACTTCTGCCGGGGGGAGCGCGATCGTTGACTATCAAAGCTTTGCCGCTGTCCAGTTAAGACAGAACACGGCATACATCGTCGTAAATCATATCTGGCTGCATACACGCGACGATGCTGCTGCTCTTGCCAGCGTACGCGCTGCTCTTAGCACGCTGCCGCTGCAACTCGAAGGCCTGTCTGACCGGCGCGCGCTCATCGATAGCCTGCGCAACGATCCCCTCTCTCTGAGCCTTGTTGGCCTCCTCGCAGCCGGCACAACAGCGGCCTTATTGCTGGCGCTCGCCGGGAACCTGTTGACCTCGTGGCTCAGCGTGCGCCGGCGATTGACGAGCTTTACAGTGCTGCGTACACTGGGCGCTGCTCCACAACAGATCGTTAGCGTCTTGACATGGGAACAGGGTATTATCTATGCGACCACGCTGGTGCTTGGGATCGTCCTTGGTGTGCTGCTTACAGTCACAGCCGTCCCGACGCTGGTGTTCAATGTTCCACCCATCGATGCTGGTGCGACCGTGGCGAGCAACAACGCGTGGTTTGCTCTCCAGCATGCTATTCCGCTCCAACTCGTGGCGCCTGCCGCGCTTGGTATCGCATTCGTTGCGCTTGTGGTTATCTGCATCGTGGCGCTGACCTTGATGGTGCGCGTCGTCTTGCGGCCATCCATAAGCAAGGTGTTGCGACTCGATGAGAATCAGAGCAGTGAATTCCTCTTGAGAGAAGATGCGATCATCGTTCGCTCAAAGTCACAGCAGGGCGTGTCGCAGCCCAGGGGTCGCTCCGGGCCCTCCGTTGTGACACTCGCCCTCTGGCAACTGCGCCAGGTACGCTTGCTCTGGCTGGTGCAGGGCATAGGCATGATCGCAGCCGTCGCCATTGTCTGTGTTGTACCGCTCTTCTCAACAGTTACCAATACTGCGGAACTGCACGACGTGCTGACCGCAGCTCCTGCTACCTCCGAGATTACACTTGATGTCACCACGCAGGGACTCTCCACAAACGTTATGAGGAGTGTGCAGCACCAGGTCGATCCGCTGTTTCAACAGTACCTTGGGAATTACCTGGATCGCACAACGCCATTCTCAATCCAGACATCAGGCTTGACGCTGCTCTCTCCCATGCCTGCAAATAGCAAGGACGAGGTACAGTTCATCAGCGCATCGGTAGAACAGGCCGCGCCCTACCTTCGCCTGGTGCAGGGGCGCCTTCCGCAGAGCACAGTCAACGGGGCCATCGAAACGCTGCTTACCCCGGTGACTGCGCAGCACCTGCATGTAACGCTCGGCTCGCTGATCACCGTGCGCGGGGATTTCTTCACGAACCCACGGGACATGTTCGGTGGCACCACTCCATCAGGAATCCTGAAACTACGCGTGGTGGGACTCTTCAATCTCATTCCAGGGAATGCGGCGTTCTGGCACGGGGAATCCTTTGAGCCAACCGAAACGAACCAGGTCTTCTCATCCCCGCTGCTCGTTCCTAACGAGGCGTTGCTCACCGCGCTCGATCAGCTCGCTGCGGCTGCTCATGCGGATACCGTCTTCTCGCCTGAAACATTTGAACTGCTCTGGCGCTATCACCTGGATACTTCAAAGGTGGCCGTGAACCAGGTAGATCAACTCATCAGTAACCTCACCATCCTGCGGTCGAGTATTGCGAACAAATATAGTAATGTGCAAAACGATGAAATGCAGCCGGATGGTGCCCTCAGTGCTCCCTACCTGGTGCAGGTGAATGTCTACAATCCCGCAGCCGATTCATATGATCTTCCCACTACCCTGGATCAGTTCCGCAACCGCACTGCGGCCGTGGCGGTCCCGATTGCCATCCTGAGCTTGCAAATATTCGGCCTCATCCTCTTCTTCGTCGGCCTGATTGCCAATCTACTGGTTGACCGGCAGGCCGATTCCATCGCTATTTTGCGCAGCCGTGGGGCCAGCAACAGCCAGATTTTCGGTGCCCTGTTTACCCAGAGTATCAGCCTGGGAGTGATCGCCCTGGTGGTGGGCCCGCTGCTGGCTGCGATTGTCGTCTCATTCATCGCACTGCGTATGCTGGGTGCGGTAGGGCAAGAGGCTCTTCCCTTTAGCATAGGCCCGATCGCTCAGTCAGCAGTAGCGGCAGGCTGGTATGCCCTGGGGACCGTGCTGGTGGTCATGATTGTGATGTTCTTCTTGCTCAGGCGCGCGGCAGGCATGAACGTACTGCTTGTGCGCCGCGAAGCAGCACGCGCCACGCAGCGTCCACTCTGGCAGCGTCTCAACCTCGATGTGGTCGCTGCCCTGCTTGCGCTGATAGGTTACGGTGTTTCCCTCTACCTGGCCAGTATCAGCAACCTGTTCGACGCCCGCACGAAAGCCCTCGTTGCGGCGCCGCTCACACTCGTGGCTCCCGTCTTCCTGCTCATCGGGGCTTTGCTGCTCTTCCTGCGCTTCTTCTCCGCGCTGTTGCGCCTGGGAGAGCGGCTCGCTGTGCGTGGTCGAGGCATGATTTCCATGCTGGCCCTGGCGCAGATGGCTCGATCGCCTCGCCAGGCGATACGTATGACGTTGCTGCTGGCCCTTGCTATCGCCTTTGCCATCTTCACCCTGGTGTTTGCTTCCTCGCAGTCGCAGCGCATCAGCGATATCGCGGCCTACGAATCAGGAGCCGATTTTAGTGGGGACATTCCCCTCGCTGCTCAGCACCTGACCGTGCAGGGTGAAACAGCGAAATATAGCACTATTCCGGGTGTCACCTCTGCGACTGCCGGGTATACCGGCACGGGTGTTACAGCGGGTACCTCGCCAACGCTTCCTATGCAAATCAGGGCTGTCGATGCTAGGACCTTTGCACACACAGCCATCTGGACGCCACAGTACTCATCGCAGTCGCTCGCCTCTCTGATGGCACAGCTCGTGGCTCGCCATGGTGCTGCCGCAAACGGCACTGTCCCCGTGATTATCGATGCTGTGACAATGAGCACGCTTGGATTGCAGGTGAACGACAGTTTTACCCTCTCTGTGAACAACTTACCCTACAGCACCTTGAATTGCATGGTTATTGCGGAAGTGCAGCATATTCCGACCATCAATAATAGTGATACGGCAGGTAGTTCCGCGCAGCCAGGTGGTGTGCTCCTCGACTACACGACCTTCGCCACCGTCTATGCGCAAAATATACTTGCGAATCGCTACGGGGCTGACCCCTACCTACCCATCAATCATGCCTGGCTGCGTACCGCAGGCGACACGGCTTCGCTGGCGCATGTGCGTGCAGCGCTGACAACGCCCGACCTGCGCCTCGATAATCTCTATGATCGGCAGGTGCTCATTGCTACCATGCATAACGATCCGCTGTACCTGAACCTCATTATCATTCTGGTGGTTGGGGCAGCAACCGCCCTGCTGTTAACGTTAGTAGGAGATCTGATCGCGTCCTGGCTTGGTGTGCGCACGCGCGTGACCAATTTTGCGGTGTTGCGCTCCCTGGGCGCCACGTCTGGACAGGTGACGCGGGTGTTGCTCTGGGAACAGGTGATTGTGTATATCGCCGCGCTCTTGCTAGGTGTGGTCTTTGGGGTAGTGCTCTCCGCAACAGCGGTGCCCACGTTGAGCTTTTCCAGCACACCTGCAGGAGGCGTCCTGGGCAGCATCAGCAATGATGAGTTTTTCGCCATCCAGCATATCATTCCGACACAAATCATCGTTCCACTTTCGCTAGGGCTGGCGTTCATTGCGCTCGTTGCCGTGTGCGTCTTTGCCCTCGGAACAATGGTAGGCGTGGTTGTGCGCCCGTCGATGAGCCAGGCGCTGCGGCTCAACGAGGATTGATCTGGATTTGCGAACTGCTCTATAAACCGCGTAGGGGCGGGAGAGGTGTGGACGGGTGGTGGGGATGCTTGCATCGCCCCTTGCCGCTGCAAATTCGCATGAGGCAGCTAAACACCGGGAGCTTGAAGAAATCAAGCTCCCGGTAGTACCTCCCTACAGCCCTCTCCGCTTATTACGCACCCGTAAAGATGGTGCTGGGGTTATTGGTAGGAATGGCATTGGCCGGAGTCGTCACCGTAATCGAGGAGTCGTTGAACCTGCTGAGATCAATGGTCATATCGAATCCGATCGTGATGGCCGATGGACCCTTGCTGGTCGTGCCAGGTGTAGCGAAGCTGCTCGCATCGATATTCAGATTAAACTTCATCTCCACACGATGGACGTACGAAGTTGACTCATCGATCCAGAAGTCCAGGCTTGCCTGGAAATTCTTGGTGCTGTTCATGAACTGGTCGACCGTTTGCTGGCTTGAGCCTGTCAGGCCGCTCAGTTGCCCGGTGCTATTCATCAGGTCCTTCAGTCCATTCTTATCAAGAGTGATAGTAATATGGCGCAGGTTTTCCCCATTTAGTGACTGGTCCCCGTGGTCGGTAACCTGCGCGTGTTTACTGAGGTCGAGCAGTTGATTGAGGTTGGGCACGCTTGCGCTGGCAAGAGGATTGCTGGCGCCGTTACTTCCAAGCAGTTGGCTCTTCTCGATGACATACCACTGTCCCTTGCTATTCTGAAAGTAGATCTTGTCACCTTTCGAAACCTCTGCAAGGTTAAGATTCAGGCCTAAGAAGCCACTCATAGTGAGTTTGAGCGATGCTTGGCCTTCATGTCAACATGTACCGTCTTGAGCTGCTTCATCGTGTTCACGGTACTTTGCAGTACCTGTGCGCCGGTCTTGCTGCTCTGGCTACCGCTGCCGGAGCTTCCCAAACCGCAAGCGCTCATAATGAGTAAGATTGCTACTGTTGCCAGTAGCCCGAGCATATAGCGCCCTTTTTGCATAGTCATGTCGTACTCCTTTTTTTAATTGATTTAGCTTTTTAGCGTTGGGTTCTATTACAAGAATACGCGGAATGCTGTCTCCCATTATACGGATTACTTCACTCTTCCGCTGTGAAGTAGTTAACAGGCTAAGATCCCAGTACCGTTTTCATACGTTTCAACGCAGTCTCGATGCGTTCATCGGATGCGGTCAGCGTGATGCGCACATAACCTTCTCCAGCCTGGCCGAAGTTCGTTCCAGGAGTAATAAACACCCCGCTCTTATCAAAGAGCCAGCTCGCGAAATCACGAGAGGTGAAATCTTTGGGGATGGTGGCCCACACGTACAACCCCGCTTGAGGATACTGCGCGTGCATGCCGAGGGTATTGCAGCCATCCACAAGTATATCGCGCCGGTGCCGGTAGATCGCATTACGTTGTTTGATCCACGCGTTCGGCAATTGCAGTGCTGCAATAGCAGCGTACTGAATCGGCCTGAACATGCCACTGTCGATATTACTCTTCAAGCGTCCAACAGCATTGACAAGCTCGGGATTCCCAACCAGCATTCCTACACGGAACCCCGCCATGTTATACGTCTTGCTCAGCGAATGCAGTTCAACAGCGACTTCGCTTGCTCCTGGAACTTGCAGGATGCTCACCGGGCGAAACTTGTCAAAGTACACCTCGGCGTAGGCCATGTCATGGACGATCACCAGGTTGTGACGGTGCGCAAACTCCACCGCGTGCTCGAAAAAAGCCAGGTCGGCGCATGCTGCCGTAGGATTGTTTGGGTAGTTGAGCCAGAGCAGGCGCGCTTTTGCCACTACATCAGCCGGAATGCTCTCCAGGTCGGGTAAGTAGGCGTTCTCTTGCAACAGAGGCAGCATGTACGGCACGGCTCCAACAGTAGTGCTTGCCGTGATATACACCGGATAGTACGGATCAGGTATCAGCGAGATATCGCCGGCATTGAGGACAGCCGTGCCAACGTAAGCAAGCCCTTCTTTTGAACCGAGGAGCGGCAATGTGTCGCGTTCGGGTGTAAGACGAACGCCAAAGCGCTGCTCGAACCAATTTGCAAACGCCTCATGTAAGGCACGCATACCGAAGTATTCGGGATAGCGATGGTTTTCGGGGTCTTGCAAGGCTGCGCACAGGCGGTCAACTACTGCTTGTGGTGCGGGTAAATCGGGATCGCCCATTGAGAGGCTGATTACGTCTACGCCAGCAGCCCTGCGTTCGGCTATCTTTTTCTTGGCATCGGCGAAGTGATAGGGCGGCAGGTTAGTGATCAAGCGGGATAACTGCACTGAATACTCCTTACAAGTGACGATTTCGGTCTTCCTCATAAACCACAGCCACAATTATACATCATTCTGTAAAGGCAAGGTTCAATTTGAAGAAAAGTACTTGACCGTTTGACCAGTCACCCCATGTCACCCTGAGCGCAGCGAAGGGTCTGTCGCGATCGGCAGACAGATCCTTCGCGGAGTTTATCCTGAACGAAGTGAAGGACTCAGGATGACAAGGCTGGACCTTGCTGTTGGTGAGGAACTGTCAAGCTCATTTGAACCATGCCAAAGGATAATAAGCAAGAACAGCCCTTTACTGTCCCCAGCTATGCTTGCCTACCACTTCACCAGAGCGATTGTACAACTCAACCTGCACTGGTACTCTCACCTTCTGCTCAGTGACAAACAGGACAAGGCCATCGTCTACGGTGTCCTCCAACACCTGCCCGTTGCTCCCGGTAAGGCGCACTCGCGTCACATCGAGACCGTTGTCAATGACGTGGCCACCAGCCCAGAATCGATCTTCCCAGCCCCCGCCTGCCAGGTTGGCCCAGGGATCGCTCCGTGCTGGATAGCACTTTATATCGCCACCGGTGCCGCCGCCACCGCCACCGCTTTCAAAGTGCCAGCGCCCTTTTGCATCCTGGGCAACAAAGCAAACATAGTCCCACTGTTGTCCTGTCTCATCCTCGAAGGTGACAGCGTGAACTTGACGGTGAGGGATGCTGCGCTCCTTGAGGAATCGCACGCTGGCTGGCCTGGCACCCATGCCTCCGCCTCTCCGCAGGATGCCTGGGCGCACTAACCTTCCATCTTTTAGTACCGCAGGGGTATCGGGATCAGGTTGACTTATAATTTCTCCTT
>WNFA01000182.1_pt1 | contig 48421 bp, 53 predicted proteins | sample 5400481 | NCBI WGS metagenome assembly WNFA01 (sample SAMN13153340, study PRJNA577476) | soil metagenome | isolation source: 120 cm saprolite under Douglas fir tree site 2 hole 1 replicate 2 | place: USA:California | collected 2015-04-18 | reverse complement strand
CGCGAGACGCCCGGATCGGACAGGGTGCGCTGAAGTTGTCTTTCTGAGTCCAGCGAAGCTTGTAGAGAAAGGGCATGACTTCCCGGTCGTGCCCTTGGTTTTTTCGTATCGGCGCTTGCAGCAGTCCCAGGAATCAGAGGGACGATGAGCTTCCATCTCAGGAGGTCAAGCCTTGGCCGGTTCCTTATTCTTGGGCTGCTAGAGATGAACCTTCTTCCGGGTCCTGCCTTCGCCGCGGAGACGGTTCACCGAACCTGCCAGATCCGAAGCACGACATTTGAAGGCTGGGCTGCGGAGGAGCTCTCCAATCAGTGGTTGCAGCTTACGATCGTAAAGCAACTTGGTGGCCGCTTAATGCAGGTCAGCTTTGCCGGTCACGCTTATTTATTCGTGAATCCCAAATACAAGGGACAATACATCCCCCCCGAACAAGCCAACGGTCAGTGGTTCAACTATGGAGGAGATAAGCTCTGGCCTCTGCCGGAGGGGCACGGAGATGAACAGCACTGGCCCGGTCCTGTCGCCGATCAGCTCGACGATGGCGCCTATGATCTGAAGATGATCTCCCAGGCCCCGATCTGTGCCCTGCGTCTGGATGGCCCCGCCGATCCCCGCACGGGTCTCCAGTATTCTCGTGAAATCAGCCTCAGGAGCGACTCTCCGCAGATCTCGTTCCACGCTGTCATGAAGAACACAACCAGACATCCGATTCGATGGTCCATGCAGTCTGTAACCCAGTACGACACTTCTGATGTGCACAACCCAACCCAATACAATCGCGATTTTTGGGCGTTTACGCCGGTCAATCCGCAGAGCGCATATTTCACCGGCTACCAGGTTCGTAACGGGTTAGCTGATGACCCTTCCTTTGCCGTGGGTGACGGTCTGTTCAAGTTGCATTGGATCTATTTGGAAAACGAGGTCTGGCTCGATTCCACCGCGGGCTGGCTCGCCGTGGTCGATGGTGCGAGTCAATTCGCGATGGTGGAACGCTTTCAATATTTCAAAGGAGCAGACTATCCGGGGAAAGCATCCGCGATCTTTTACAAGAATGGCGCCGCGCTGGAACTGAACCAGAGCGCCATGCCCGTGCTTCGAGGTACCGATGTCGAGAGTACTCCGTATTACATGGAAGCCGAGATAAACAGTCCCATGATTGAATTGCAACCGGACGAAACCTATGCCATGGACACCGCCTGGTTTCCCACGCGCGCGGACAGCCAGTTGCGCGGCGTTACCAGTGCCGGCGTGATCCTGACGCCGTTTTCGGTCACCGCCTCCGGCAATGGGCTCGTGCTCTCTGGCTCATTCGGCGTGTTTTTCCCCGGCAAGCTGCGCGCACATCTGGTCGATGGGCATGGAGTGGAACAGCAGAGCGTTGATATCGAAACGGTCGCGCCCCAAACCCGCGTGGAACTGCGGGGAGAGATACAACTGCAGGGACGACGACCGGCCAGGATGTCGATACACCTGGTTGACGATCAGGGGACCGACCGTGGCAGCGTGGGTGAAGCAGCGATCCCGAGCGCGGAACCCTGAATTTAGCTTGCCTTAATTTTTATCTTTCCGCGCAGAACCGTGGCTGACAACGGCGAGAGGCTGCCGTCCGTGAAGCATCGACTCGTTTCATTCCCAATCATTCATCGCAAATGATGAAAAGGAGCAAAAGGAACAGTTCATACTGATGAATTCGATCAGGTTCGGCCAAAATGGCGCCGCCATTGTCCCGGCATCGGCCGCCGTCGGTCCCGCAGATACAGGAGTCTAACCGCCAATTTACAGTCACTTCCGTATCGACACTGGTTTTTCGCTCGGATAACAATGTGCTCCCCAAAAGGGTAATGCAAAGGGCGATTCTGGGCTTTTTGGCTTACAGCTCCCAAGTTGATTGGAGGTCGAGATGAAAAGCATCCCTCCCCTGGTCTTGCTGTGCCTGACTACCACGGCGGCCCTCGCCGCCAGCTTCAGCGGCACATTGAGTGATAAAAGCGGCCCCGCCAGCATCAGTTGGAGCGGAGGCCCGATGACTGGCGCTTTGGGCTACGGTGGGCTGGTGGGGCTCTCGCCGCCATGCAACTCGACCATTTGCGATATCTACAACCTGACACTCGACATTCCGTCGACTTTTTATTCGAGCAATCCCAACTTTGCGGTGCATGTGACGGTAGGCTGGAGCTCTAACATCCAGGACATCGATGTTTACGTCTTCGACGGCAACGGAAACTTAGTGGGAGCATCGGCCACTGGCGGCACCAGCAGCGAGGACGCCGACCTGGGGCAGCTTCCCCCCGGTAGCTACCAGATCCAGATCGTGCCCGCCTCTTGCGTGGCCACATTCTACGGCGGAACCATCAGCATGGTGCAGGAGCTTGCCTCGCCGGTAGGCAAGGTCCAATACAAGCTGGGGAATTTTACCTTCACCTCACAGGTGTTGGCGCGGCCACCGCAAACCATAAATAGCAATCCGGCGACGCCTCTCTTCCTTGAGCAAGACGCGGAGCCCCGGGTGGTCCACGATCCGCTGGGGAACATCTACGTGGCGGCCATACAGGGCGTACCCGCGGGCACCGACCTGTGGAAGTCGATGGATGGCGGCAATACGTTTGACTATCTGGGCGAACCCGATGGCACCCAAGCCGCAGCGGCCGCGGGCGCCGGCACAGGCGTGGGCATAGGCGGCGGCGATGAAGACATCACTGTTGGTTCCAGCGGCAAGTTGGCGCTGGCTTCGCTGTGGCTGGGATCGGTCACCAACTGCGCCTCTTCCGATAGTGCCACCACCTGGCTTTGCAATCCCTTTGCCTCCGACCTGCCGGAGGATGATCGCCAGTGGCTGGCCTTCTACGGGCAGAACATGGTTTATCTGACCACCAAACAATTGGGCACACTGGACAACTCCACTCTGACCATTTACGTGGCCAAGTCGTTCGATGGCGGCATCAGCTTCCCGCAAGTCGCCGAAGTCACAAAGCCTGTGCTGGGAGTGCAGCCGGGCGACCAGGGCAACATGGTGGTAGACCAGAGCAACGGCAACGTTTACATGGTGTTCATCGGTGCCTATCCCAACCAGGTTTATCTGGCCAAATCCACCGATGGCGGCTTGAATTGGTTGCTTAAGCTCATCTACCAGTCGCCCAGCGGCACGTCGCTCCAGCACGTGTTCCCGGCAATCGCGATCGACCGCGGCGGAAACCTGCATGTCGTATTCAACGACGGCCGGCGCTCGCTGCTCACCAGTTCGCGCGACCAGGGCGCAAGCTGGACAACGCCGGTGCAAGTGAATACCGGCGCCAACGCGAAGACGTCGGTAGAGCCATGGGTAGTCGCAGGGGATGCCGGCAAGCTGAACATCTTCTTCTACGGCACGTCGTCATCGGACTATATGGACCCGAATGCGCAGTGGCAAATCTTTATGGCGCAAACTCAGAATGCCTTCCGCAACGTACCCGTTCTATATATCAAGCCGGCAACCGGGATCATGCACAAAGGGGCGATCTGCGTGAACGGCACGGCTTGTCCCAACGGCACCCGCAACCTGCTGGAGTATTTCTTCCCCGATACGTATCTGGACGGCAACGCGCTGGCCACATATCCGGACGATCTGCACGTGGATCCTAGCACCACCGTTACGCGGGCCTGGTTCCTCAAACAGATCGGCGGCACGCGCATTCTGGGCGCGCAATAGGTGGCGACTAGGGAAGGAGAAGAGAGTGGGATAGCAGGTGGTGTCTCAGTTTCAAAATAGCCGCTGACATGTGGCATACTCGCTTTTGGCGCGTCTACATCTACAATGGGGTGTTGTGGGATCTTCCCGCTAATGGGCTAAGGAGAGGTTCGCTGCAATGAAATCATCATGGCGAATGGAGACAGGACATCTCTTATGCCGCTGGTCTGACTTTGTGCAGCACGTCCAAAACAATCCGCCTTGGATGCAAGAGGCTTCTGAGGTTCAAGGTAGTTATTTGCCGCCCCTCCCGGATTTCGCTAGCCACAGTCCCTTTGGAGGAGCCACTTGGTTCGAACGCTATAGCCCTCACTGCGATTCCGAATGAGTCTTTAGATTCAAACTGAGGCACTACCGGATAGCACTGGTGACTCAGCAAGAGCGGTTTTGCGCCGATTCCGGAAACTCCGGAGAAGCAGTTCTTTCGGTCGTAGGCCAGCCGAACACCCAACGGCACCGAACCCTGTAGACGAGATCCTCGACATTTTCGGCAAGAAGAAACAAAGGTCCGAATCAGCCACCGCCGAAGGACTGGACATCTCAAAATGACAGAAGCCCGCGTTTGTGCAGATTCAATCACTGCAAATCAACCCAGCTTTCTACGGTGATTCCTGTATTGCGCACATGTGCTGACCCATATTTGAATAGGGGCAGAGGTGGCGAATCGATGAAATCGACACCGTGCTGTCCCCGCTGCCACACACAGCTCGTAGTCAGACGGTCGCTTTTAACGATCTATTTGGCGTGTCCGAACTATCCCAGTTGCAAGAGCCCGGTACACCTCCCAAGTTCTAAGCCCGCGCGTGAGGCTTGCCGCGCGGCGTAACCCTTCAAAAGAAAGAAAAACCAGCAAGACCTGGGCTCTGCGTGTAATGTGTTCGCGCCGACAGCTAAGCATCTCCGCATCGAGCTCCATACTCCACGAACCTTAAGGGAACCTTAAGCACACGAGCTGCCGGTCCCGGTGCCTGGCGAATTTTTTAACATCATCTTAACCTCATTGTAACCCCACGTTCACACTTCCCTTCTACTGTGCACAGTGGGAAGTCTTACTATATTAAGAGTTCCGACTGTTACTCAGAAACCCCAAATCAAATTGGAGATTTTGGTTATGCGGGCTCGCTTGGGATCGCTCGTCGTGGTGTCGGTAATCGTGAGCTTGTTGGGGCTGACGCCAGCCAGCGCACAGCAGGCAACCGGCAAAATTAGCGGTGTGGTTAAAGACACGAGCGACGCCGTTTTACCAGGTGCCAGCGTTGAGTTGCAGCCGAAGGGCCTGTCAACCGTCTCCGACGCCGAAGGTCAATTCTCGATTGCGAACCTGGCTCCGGACAACTACACGCTCGTGGTCTCGTATGTGGGATTCGCCAGGTTCCAGACATCGGTCACGGTAGCTCCCGGTCGGACGGCGCGCGTGGACGCCGTTTTGAACGTTTCTTCCGAAGGGGAAAGCGTCATCGTAACCGTGGAACGCGCGCACGGGGAAGCCGAGGCGATCAACGAAATTCGGACGGCGGATAACATCCTCAATGTTTTGCCGGCCCAGGTGATCACGAGCCTGCCCAACGCGAATATTGCCGACGCCGTGGGCCGGTTGCCTGGGGTTACGCTGGAGCGTGACGAGGGTGAAGGCAAGTACGTCCAAATTCGGGGTACGGAGCCGCGCCTGAGTAATCTGACCATCGACGGAGTGGAAGTTCCCTCGCCGGAGGGCGGTATACGGCAGGTGAAGTTGGACGTCATTCCGGCGGACTTGATCGAATCGGTCCAGATCAACAAGACGCTGCAGGCCAACCAGGATGGCGATGCTATCGGCGGAACCGTGAACCTGGTGACCAAGAAAGCCGGCGATCGCCCCACCCTCTCAATCTACGGATCGGGAGGGTTTACGCCCATCATCAACAAGGTCCCCGTGTCCGAATTCGGGTTGACCGCGGGCAGGCGCTTCGGCTTGCAGAAGCGCCTGGGCGTACTCTTCAGCGGATCTTATGACTACAATGGCCGCGGCATCAACGACATTGAACCCATTCCCACGATTCTTCCCGGAACGGCTTTTGCCCCTGACTACTCAGGAACGGACATTCGCGAGTACAAATTCAACCGCAACCGCTACGGTATCGGCGGGAGCGTGGATTACAAACTTGCAGACTCTTCCGTGGTTTACGTTCGCGGCCTCTTCTCGGACTTCAAGGACTCCGGTCGCCGGTGGGCTTATTCGCTGGTAAATAATGATCCCGCGCTGGGGTCGCCAGGTAACCCATCTTTCAACACCGAGATTCGCGCCGCGCACTATCAGGTGGGAAGCCTGCTGCTGGGTGGCAACCACGTCTTTGCTAAATATTATGCCAGCTGGGGACTCTCCGCCTCACGTTCTCGAGTTTTTAATCCCATCAACGGAGGTGAGTCGATTGACACCTTTTCGTATACCGGACCTGCGAGTCAATGTCAGTACGATCCCAACGCAACCAAGAGCGTTTATCGCCCACAGTGGACGCCCATTTGCTATACGGAAGCTTACAACCCTACCAATTTCCAACTCACTACCATTGAAGACGCAGCCCACGGGCAGGCCAGCCAACTTAATCTACAGGCTCAAGTGTCGGCGGGCCGAATCTATCAAGTGGGGTCGCACTTGGGGCGATTCGAGATGGGCTTCAGAATTCGCAATGCCCATAAGTTCGATGATTCCTTCGAAAATTTCTACGCGCCTAATCCCGCGTTGAACCTAAACTTGCCGATCAGTACGTTTCCCACCAATCTTACCGACAAGAACTACTATGACGGATCTTATCCGTTAGGGGCCTTGGCTAGCTGGGATAAGATTGGCGCGTATTTCAAGGCTAACCCCAGTAACTTCATCTTGGACCCCAACAATCCCAGCAGCACGTATGGGACAAACCCAGCCAATTTCGATCTCGTGGAGCGCGTCACGACTGGTTACCTAATGAACACGATTGATTTCAGCCGGTTCACTTTGGTCACCGGAGTCCGCTTGGAAGGCACGCAATTTTACTCCGCTGCCATTAACACAACGGCAATCAACCCTTGCGTGGGTCTTTGCGTGAAGGCTGCGGGCACCTACATTGATGTTTTGCCGAGCGCCTCGCTGCGCTACCGGATCGATAATGACTCCGGGCTCCGCCTGGTCTACGGACGCGGGCTGTCGCGTCCTCTTCCCCAGCAATTGACGACCGCGATCTCCGAAGACACCAGCACAGCCCCTTCGACCTTCAACGTGGGCGCCGTGCTTAAGCCTGAGCATGCGAACAACTACGACGTGCTCTATGAGCGCTATCTAACCCCGCTCGGCCTGGTGCAGGCAGGTTTCTTCTACAAGAGCATCACTGCTCCCATCGTCACAAATGTAACCCTGGCGACATTGGGACCGTTTGCAGGTCACTTTGTGGCAATACCAGCAAACGCGGGCACTGCATACGTAACCGGCTTGGAAGTGGCCTTCCAGCAACACTTCACCTATCTTCCGGGCTTGCTGGGCGGGCTTGGCGTCTCCGCGAATTACAGTTACACCACTTCGGGGACCACAAAAGTGGACCCGCTGCGCACCGACAACCCAGCACTTCTCCGCCAAGCGCCAAACACCTGGAATATTAGTCCAACCTATGATCGACGACGGCTTTCCCTCCGCGTGGGTCTGGCCTATAATGGCCCGAATATTTTCCAATATCAGTATCACGATCTTTCTCTCAACCCCACACCACCACCAGCTACGACTCCGAACCCACAGCCTGGTGGCATCAAGGGTCCCGGTGGTGACAATTATCTATACGCGCACTTCCAGGTCGACGCACAGGGCAGCTACTATCTTGGGAAGGGCGTCACGGCGATTGTCTCGGGCCTAAATCTGAACAATGCGGTCTTCGGGTTCTACAACGGCAGCCCGCAGTTTGTGGTGCAGCGTGAGTACTACAAACCAACCTATACATTTGGCTTTCGTTGGGATCTGGGGCACGAGTAAATCACCCCGAACAGAGGAAGGCACAAACTGAGGTACATCTCTGAAGGAGGATGAGTTAAAGATGAAAACACTGGCGCGGTTATGGATTGTCCTGGCGTTAGCGGGCCTCTGTATGGCCGCGGAAGCCCCCCAATTCAAAGTCACGAAGAAATACCCCATTCCGGGTGATGGCGGTTTTGACTACATCGTATTTGATAGTTCCTCCAAGCGCCTCTATGTTTCGCATGGGACAGAGGTGAATGTTCTCGACGCGGAGTCCGGAACGGCGCTCGGCAGGATTGAAGACACGCCCGGCGTGCACGGCGTTGCGATTGTTCCGAACCTGCACCTTGGATTCACGACCAACGGCGAGAACTCGACTGTTTCGGTCTTCGACACCAATACATTCAAGACGATAAAGAACATTTCCGTTCCCAAAGATCCGGACTTTGTCTTTTACGATTCACGGACGAACCGAGTGTTGGTCTGCCACGGAGATGCGGCTGCGATCACCGCGATTGATCCGGAGAAACAGGCGGTGATCGGGAAAATAGACCTTGGCGGAGGTGCGGAAGCCGCGGTCGTCGACGGAAAAGGCACAGGCTTCGTGAACCTGGAGGAAGCGGCCATGGTGGTCACATTCGACCCACAGGCTCTGACCGTCACTCACAAATGGCCGATCGCCGGGTGTAAGACTCCCACCGGGCTGGCCTTGGATGTTCCCAACTCTCGGTTGTTTATAGGCTGCAGGAGCAAAGTCTTGGCAGTGATGGATTCTAACAGCGGTCAGGTGATCACTACTCTTCCGATCGGTGACAGAGTCGATGCGGTCGCCTTCGATATGGACAATAAATTGATCTTCGCCTCCAATGGTGACGGCACGGTATCGGTGATCCGGCAGAAGAACGCGAACGAGTATGAGGCCGTCGGCGACATTCAAACGCAGAGAAGCGCCAAGACCATGGCTTATGATCCGAAGTCCAAACGTCTGTTCCTTTCTGCGGCGGAGATGCAACCCGCGTCTGCCGTCAACGGGCAGAGAGCCCGGATGAAACCAAAACCGGGGACATTCACGGTTCTGGTTGTAGAACGGCAGTGAAAACTGGCTTTCGCTCCAAGATCAGCTGCCATACCCATGGCAGTGCAGTCTGCGCGCTGCCTGCCACAGAGGTCGTTCCGGCACGCGTTGACAAGCTTCGTTGTAGCGATACCGCGCTTGCTGGTGGCGCCGTTGTCGTTCGACCGCGTCCGGTTTCTGTGCCGCCCCGTCGCCGCCCGCTCTCATCCGCCGCAACAACTCCCGCGCCCACGAGGACTGACCCCTAACTCTTCCGCCGCCTTCACTTGTGTGATGTGCCTTCACCTCAGCACCTTCAACCGGTCGCGATCCTTGCTTGACATCCACAGCTCCTCTTGTCGTTCCGCCATGCCTTATCAAAGCGGAACTTTCTACTTGGCTCCAAGAGGAACTTCTCATGTGGCTGCGACAAGGTGGAACTCTGCTTTACCAAGGCAGCTTCCTTATGACATCATTAGCGCCAAGTTGCGCCGTCTCCCCGAATCGGCTCTACGCGTAGAGCTGGGAATAGGCCCGCTGGCCCTTTACCGGTGAAAAATTACGGTTCATACTACGCCGCTTGCTGTTTTGCGGCGGCGGCGAGCTATTCTGCACTTTTCAGTCGAGAATTGGATTTTGTAGATGAATTCGCAAAACGGCCCCATGGGGCCATGACGAATCGCCAAAAACGATGACCGGTTCCTACAACTATCATCTGGTTGCGCTTTCCGTCTTAATCGCGGTTTGTGCCTCCTACGCCGCCCTTGAGCTCGCTGGAAGGACCACGGCTGCGAGCGGAAGGTTACGCCTTGCCTGGCTTGCATGTGGGGCGACTGCGATGGGCTTGGGGATTTGGTCCATGCACTATATCGGAATGCTCGCTTTTAGCTTGCCGATACCAGTGCTCTACCATTGGCCCACGGTCGTGCTGTCCCTCCTCGCCGCGGTATTTGCCTCCGCTGTAGCCTTATTCGTAGTAAGTCGCAAACAATTGGGCTGGCCTCGGGCGCTGGTTGGCAGCGCGATCATGGGGAGTGGTATTGCGACCATGCACTACACAGGCATGGCAGCCATGCGGCTATCCGCAATGTGCTCCTACGAGCCTTTGCTCCTGACCCTCTCCGTAGTGTTCGCCATCGTAATTTCACTAGCTGCAATCTGGCTCACCTTTCACTTTCGCGAGGAAGCCAGAGCTTCCGCCGGATGGAAGGTCGGATGCGCCATCGTGATGGGCGCCGCCATCCCAGTCATGCATTACACGGGAATGGCCGCGGCCAGGTTCACGCCTTCTTCTATGGTCCCCGATACCGCTCATGCCGTTAGTACCTCGACGCTCGGCTTCACAGGGGTGAGCTCCGTCACTCTGTTGGTTCTCGGAGTTGCTGTACTCACATCGGCTGTGGATAGGCGTTTCGCAGCTCAGCGATTGCAGCTCGATGCAAGCGAGCAACGGTACCAGTCCCTGATCGAGGGCGTCAGGGATTATGCAATCTTCATGCTGACCCCGGATGGACACGTCGCCAGTTGGAATCTTGGAGCGGAGCGAACGAAAGGATATCGGGCCAACGAGATCGTCGGACGACACTTTTCCTGTTTTTATCCGGAAGAGGATATTCGCGACGGCAAGCCGGAGCGCCAGCTCATGACTGCGACCGCTGAGGGCAGGGTTGAGGACGAAGGGTGGCGCGTGCGCAAGGACGGTTCAAGATTCTGGGCCAGTGTGGTGGTTACCGCTTTGCGGGACGACGAGGGACGTTTGCAGGGTTTTTCAAGGGTGACCCGCAATATTACCGAAAGGAAGCGAGCAGAAGACAGCGTCCGTGAGCTTTCAGGCAGGTTGCTGCAGATACAAGACGAGGAAAGAAGGCATTTCGCTCGCGAGCTCCATGATAGCGCAGGGCAGATGTTGGCGGCCCTGAGTATGAACTTGGCGCCCCTGGAGACTGAAGCCAGCAAAATTGGCCCAAACGCTGCCAATCTTGTAAGAGAGAGCGTGAATCTAGTGGGCGAATTGTCCAAGCAAGTGCGGACCATTTCTCACCTGCTTCATCCGCCTCTATTGGACGAAGTCGGGCTCTCCTCCGCTCTCCGACTCTATGTGGAGGGATTTGCAGAGCGCAGCAAGATTGCCGTGGATTTGGAAATCCCTAGCAATTTTGGACGACTTTCACGGGACTGGGAAACGACTATCTTCCGGATAGTGCAAGAATCTCTGACCAATATTCATCGCCATTCGGGAAGCCAGGTAGCCAGAATTCACGTTTACCGTTCTGAAACGGAGGTTCGCGTTGAAGTACAGGACGCGGGCACGGGCATATCGCCTGAGAAGCGATCGGAAATGGAATCGACGGGCAAGACTGGAGTTGGAATCAGAGGCATGCGAGAAAGGCTCCGTCAACTGGGCGGCACCTTGGAAATCGACACTGTGCCCGATGGCACCGGCGCGATTGTCATAGCCCGGCTGCCGATCGTGAAGGCTACTTCAATGATGCAAACTTCAACCGATCAGAAAAGATAGGCATAACTCTCGGCCTGCTTGCCCTCGGAACCGCCGTAAGTCGCGCTCCTGCAGACTCCGTGATATGAAACAGCTAGACCAATGAAATCACTAAAGGTACGACTGGCCACGTGACGGGCCGATTCTGCGTTGTGAGTGCGATGGGCGATTACGCCAACGATTCGGAGGAACTCTGAGGCGCGGTTAGCGGGCCGCGCCTTTTTTTCCCTGGACCGGAATCACAATTTGTTGCCAACCACGCACGCGGCCAGCATAAACAGGTACATCCCCAAGAGTCCCGCACCCAGGATGAAGACTTGGGTTAGCCAAGGCCTTTTTCGCAAGTATGCCGTTTGTCCGTAGATCAGGGTTAGGGCGGGAAAAGTCGCATAGAAGAGAGCCTGCACCGCAGGCGCCGCACGATAGATTTTCGTGAGCACTATATCGAGAGTGGCCATCACCAGTGCGCTCACTAACATGAAAAGCGACGCGATCCGGCGATCCTGAGGCGAAAGTTTTGGCCCCCCAACAGCACATCGTTGCAACATTTCGAGTGTCATTGTGTCATCTCCCTTAATCGGCTTCGATTGAGAATTCTGAATCTGTGGATACAGGTGCGCGTCGACGGCTCCAGCTAAGACGTCCAAAACCAGGCCCACAGAGGCGTGCTGACTTGCCAGCGCGGCGCCAAATTCCTCGCCGTAACGCACCCGCCAACGCGCGGGATACAGCGGTAGCAGCCAGTTCATGCGTGGGCCAGTCTCCGCTGCCCGGTGCGCGCCACTGCCATCATGGAATCCAGGCGGGTGCGCAAGGCGCGTTCGCCCAGGGCGGTCAGCCGATATGGGTTACGGCGGTCTTCGCTTTTCAACGGCTCAATGAGCCCGCGTGCCTCCAGCCGGGCCAGGGCCCCATACAGCGTTCCCGGCCCCAGCCGCACACCGGCAAGGGTTTCTATGTCTTCTGTCATGGAATAACCATGTCTGGGTCCCTCTGCCAGGCTCACCAGAATCAGCAAGGCCGGCTCCGAGAACCGGCCAAAATCATCCAGCTCAGCATCGTCTTTGGTTTTTCGCATCATAAATATCGCCCCGCGTAATACGTGATGCGTATTACGTATAGTGATATAGTACGTATGACGTACTATGGTGTCAAGGAACAAACACGCCAAGGCTTTTTATCCGATGTCGCATGACGATACGATGGCGCTCACGACCCGGACTGGCTGGTTTCAGATTCTGGGCGAGTCACGTTAGTGCTTCACGGGCGATCCGGAAGTAACCGAATTGCTTCCCGCTAGCGACCATCCGTCCAGCATCGCGGCTGGGTAAGAGCTGTTGCCAGCGAGCCTTCCTTTGACAAGCGCGGTGCAGGAGCCTACATTGGGCCGGCACACAGGACGACTGTAGGATCGTAGGCCAACTGTTTCGAAAATCTCAACAAATTATGGGAGATGTCTATGAAGAGAACTTGGATGTGGTGTTTAATCGGTTTGCTCTCACTGGGGAGCGCCGCATGGTCGCAAGACAAGAAGGATAGCGGCGGGACCGAGAAAGCTGTCGCAGCGTTGGAACAACAATGGCTTCAGTCCCAGAAGACAAACAATCCTGACCTGGTGGCCCCACTGCTAGCCGACAAGTTCATGATGACGGGGAACGACGGGAAAGTAACCGGCAAGGCTGAGTTGCTAGCAACAGCAAAAGCGACCAAATATGAAAGCGTCGAGTACGACGATGTGAAGGTAGCAGTATTTGGCGATACGGCCATCGCGAGAGGAGGCTTCAAAGCTACGGGCACCGATGCGTCGGGAAAGCCTCTCGATATTCATGAGCGCTGGACCGATACATGGGTGAAGATGCCGAACGGACAGTGGCAGTGCGTTGCGAGTCAAGCTACGTCACTAAAGATGTGAGCAACCGCCTCGCCCACTCACGATAGAACACTCGTCGCGGGCCTTGTGCTTTGCCGCAGGCACGTGTTGAAAATGCCCTCCCGGTCGGCTCCGAGCGGAAGGGCGTCGCTTCACTGCCATTGCCCAGGGATTTTCCCGCTACTGCTTGTCGTATGCCGCAGTCATGCTGATTTTTTTGCCCTTGGAATCGGTAGCCTTTGTGGTGACGGTGCGGCTCTTCCCGTCGGCGGCCACGACAACGCGTCCAGTACCCGTAACCTTGCCGTCTTTCTTGCTGGTGATGTCCAAGGTATGATCATTTACCTTCTTGAACGACCGGGTGTCGAAATTCGGATCGCCAGTTAGCGGGTAGTCGTTGCCGTCGAGTTTACCCGTCCACTCGTTGTGCATCGGCTTACCGTCACCGTCGCTGCCATCGGTTGTGATTCTCACGCCGTCCCCGGCGGCCTCATAGACAACCGTCGTGGTCTTCGGCGCGCCGGCACTGAACTTCGACCTGGCTTCATTCAGCTTCCAGGTGCCCATGAAGACATCGTCGGCGGCGTAACACACGGTTACTCCGACCAGGCACAGCGCCAGAGACACTATAACCATCCTTGTTTTCATATCGCCTCGTGATTGAGATGTGGATTTATGGTGCGGGCCATTCTAGTGCCGCGTAGTGAATTCGTCCAGTACCGAGCGCTGCGTGGCCCGGCCCTCGACTTCGAGCGTCACCTAGCTGGCGACCGTGCGCTAGGAACGGATTCGGTCAGCCGTGAACGATCGCATCGCTATCGAGCCGAGTCCGTAAGCCGCTCGGTGGTTCCTGAAGGATTGCCGACGATACCTCCAGAATGTGGGGGATGCGAACACAGTTTGCCGGTTGGCAGTCACGGACGTTTGTAAATTTTGCCACCTTTCATCACGAACTGGACCTCTTGCATTGCCTGGATGTGTTGGGTTGGATCACCCCTCACGGCCACGACGTCAGCAAGGAGGCCTGGTGCGAGCCGGCCACGGTCCTCGACCTCCAGCAACTCCGCAGCTCGAATCGTGGCGCTTTGGATCGTCTTGATCCACTTTGCGCCATGCTTAATCTAATATCGAATCGCCTTTACCACCTCATCCGGACCGTCGGCGACCCCCGCCTCTGGTCCTCGTTCCAGAATGCCTGGCGCAAGCCCCGTGAAATCGCAGTGTCCGCCTGTGATGGTGATGTAATGTCCAATCGGAAAAATTCTCGGTCCGTCAACCCAACCCTCATCCGTCGCCCGCGCTAACGCAACATCTACAAATCCTGCTGACCCGAGATCGCGGACCGTCGTGAAACCGTTCAGCAGCGCGCGCCGCGCATTGCGTGCCGCCAATAGGGCCCATTCCGCCTGGGTTTCGTACAAGGGCTGGCGGATCCAGGCCGTACCAGGTTCGATCATCGGGTAGATATGCATATCCATCAGTCCAGGCAACAACGTCGCATCCCCGAGCTCGACCACAGCAGCGTCGGTCGGAACCGTGGTTGGATTGACGGCACGGATCCTGTCGCCGTCAATCACAACCACGCCCGGCCTGCGAATCTCGCCCGACGCTACATCGAGCATCCGGGCAGCGCGAACTACTATTGTTTGGCCGACCAGCGAAGCAGATACCAACACGACTGCCGATGTGATAAAAAAAACGCGGCTGAATGTTCGTTCTAGCATGTATCCCCCGAATTCCGATGTGGCGCTGCCCAACCTCTGTTTGGTTGACCTGGATAAACCCGGGATAGTCAGCCCGAGAAGAAGCCGCCGACGTGGCGATTCATTCAATGGCCTTCGCGCGAATCACAGCAATCAGGGCGGCCGTAGTGGAGACGTCGACGCCGTAACGTTCCCCACCACGCACAATCGGACCGCCAATGGCATCCAACTCGAGCTGCCGCCTGGAGGCAAGGTCTTTCTGCATCGAGCTGCGTATGCCCCAGGGCAGGCCGTCGTAGATCGCCTGGATCTGGGCCGCATCAACTTCTGCGCGGCTTGCTTTCGCCACGGCACAGGCCTCAGCCATGGCGGAAATCAATTTGCGTTTCCACTCCGCATCGGCGTAGATTTCCCCTTTATTCATTCCCGATGCCGACGTCACCAGCGCGAACGGTCCTAGGAAGCAGAGCTTGCTCCACAGCAAAGTCTGCTCGTTCTGGATGAACCTGCAGGTGAATCCGAGATCACGCAATCGTGCGACGATTGCTCCCAGGAGTGGCTCTCCACTGGCGGCAAGGTTGAGATTCACGAACGGGGAACGCTGCATGAACCGTCCCGGGGCAACCCTCTCGGCTTCAACCGCGATCGTCGCCGGCAGCACGCGATCACGGCCAAAATGTGCGCGCAGGCGCTCGATGTGATCCACTCCGTTCAGCAACGGAACTACGCAGAGTGGCAATGACGGCACGGCTCGCAGCGCGGTTTCTAGTTGATAGGTTTTGGTTGCGATCCATAGCACGTCAACCGGATTTGGGAGCGTGACTGCGACTCTCGCCGGCGCAGTGATGGTGTCCGACGGACGTTCCAGTGACAAGTTTGCGGGATAACCCGGCAGACTCTCTGGTTGAACTAATACGGTAACGCCTTCGCCAAGCGATGCCACCGCAGTGCCAATCAGACCTCCGATGGCTCCTGCTCCCAAGACTGCATGTTCCATGCCAGCGCCCCCCAGTAGACCCTATACGATACGTCAGTCTCTACGTTCGTTGGAATGAGTTGAAGGGGACGCATCCGGCGATTGTTGACGTAATCAGGCTTGGTTGTTGAAACACTCACTCCGAGAAATTCGGAGAAAATAGATCACGTCAGGATGCCCTGTAGATGATTCCCTCTCGTTGCCTAGACATTTTCTATCCCCCAAATTGGTTCCGATTTCTGAATTGTCGAGTTTTTCAAAAGACCAGGCGATAGCACTAAACCGGTAGCACGTCAGACCTGCATCTGAATAACTTCGCTGTCGCTTTCTAGATCGGACTTCCAGGTCGGTTTCGGCACGTTCGGAATGTCATCGGATCGCATAACCGCCATCGACACGAATCGTAGTACCGGTAACGAAGTCCGAAGCCCGTGAGGCCAAGTACACAGCTGTTCCGGCAAGTTCGTCCGGCTTACCCCATCGACCGGCGGGGGTCCGGGCAAGAATTTCGTCGTTCAAGGGCATTGTACGTACAGGCGCCGTCATGTCCGTTTCAATCCACCCTGGCGCGATCGCATTGACTTGAATGTTGTGCGGGGCGAGCTCAATGGCCATTGACTTGGTCAGTTGGACTATCGCTCCTTTCGCTGCGCTGTAAGAGGGGACGAGCCCAGATCCAAAGAACGAGTACATGCTGCCGATGTTAATAATCTTTCCACCTTTATGACTAAGCATCAATGTGGCAGCGAGCTTCGAAAGAAGGAAAACGGCATTGAGTTGCGTCTCGATGACGCTGTCCCAATCTTCAGACTTTTCGTGCAACACACCGCCGCTCAACGACACGTTGCCGGCGTTATTTACCAGGATGCCTATGCCACCGAGTTCGCTCTCTACCCTGTTAAGCGCGGGCTCCAATCCGGCGCGATTGGTCACATCAACCCTCACCGCGACCGATGGAACACCGATTGCTTTCAATTCGGAAAGCACCCGCTGGTTCTTTTCGTCGTTTCGTCCCAACACTGCGACGGCTGCCCCAGCTTCGGCCAATCCGAGCGCGATGCTGCGACCAATTCCGCCGTTACCACCAGTCACGACAGCCACCCGACCGGTTAAGTCAAATAATGCATGCGTTTTCATCAAGCACTCCCCCATTTCGAATCTCTGTGGCGGCCTATTCTGCTGTTCAGACTGGCCTTGGTTAAGACCCAAAACGAAACACCAGGGGGTGAGCCACCCCGGCCCGCCGCGGCGACCACTTACTGTAAACGACCTCATACGTGTCCAACAACCTTCCGTCGATCCGGGCGCTTTCGATTAGAGACCGCTTTCCGATATGGGCGAAGAAGTCGTGGAGACAGCACTGGTCGGCATCTCGGACTGTCGCGAACGGGACCTCAGGGGGCATCAACGGGCGTATAGGAAGTGGCGAAACCGGGTTTCGGAGGGTTTGCCGCTGATCTGGAAGCAATTCACTTGGATGGTTAGTCGGCATCCCGTAGAAGTGAACCGTGATGTCATCGCTGGCGGTCAAGTCCCGGTTTACCGACGACTCGGGAACTAGCAGCAACCTTTACTTCCCGCGTTGAACCAATTATTCGCGTTCAGTCTTTAGCGGTCGTTCGTTGACGACCGAAGCTTAGTTCACCGGCCCCAGATACTGGTCCAGCCAGTTCAGTGTTTCCTTGATCAGTTCGTTGCGTGGGATGTTGTGACTGGTCTCGTAGAGCACGTGTTTCTTTTGGTCTTTGCTCGTTCCGAGCAACCGGAAAAACGGCTCCTGGGTCGATTCGACGGGAAAGAAGAAATCGTAGCGTCCGTTCAGCATCAGGACCGGCTGCTTCACGCGGGATACGAAGTTAATGACGTCGACTTCGGGAAGCGAGTGCTGGAAGTCGAGTCCACCCAACGCGAGGACGCCGACCTTGATGCGCGTTTCCACGGCGGGGACAATCGCGCCCATTTCCGCGCCCCAGCTATAGCCGTAGTAGGCAATCTGGTTATGATCGAGGTCAGGGCGCGACTCAATGTAGTCGATGGCCCGCGAGGCGTCCTTCACCCACATGATGACGTGGTCCCGCCAGGTGTTGCTGGTGTTCGCTACATCCGATTCCATGCCGTCGCCCCGTTCATAGGTGCCTTTGTAGACGGGATACAACACGGCGCGGCCGCTCCTGAGAATGCCATCCAGGGCCGCGGTCGGGTAAGCCGAGAACTTCCGTAGCAGGAGCGCATTCGATCCAGGAAAGAAGACGACCGTTTGGAATGGTGGCTTGCCTTTGTTGGGAAGGAAAAGGTAGGCAATGGCCCGCTCGTTGCCGTAAGCTGCCGCGTAGGTGATCTTCTCTGTTTTCCAATCCTCTTCATCCTTGCCAAAAGGCTCTACCGAGGCGTTCAGCGGTGTCTTGTCGTAGGAATACATGCTGCGGTAGGCCTGAAACAACTGGTCGGAGGCGGGCTTCTCTTTGCTTAGGTCGCGCCGGGGCGAGGGCATCGGATCGGTAGCGATTTTGGCGATCGATTCCGGCTCGAAGTACTTCACGCAACGGAACCCGATGTTCGAGGTGCGAAGAAACGCCGACTGTGCGTCAGGGTCGATGAACATATAAGTGGGCTCATCAAAGGCCCCACCCAGGACGTAACGTTTGCCGGGTTCGGCTTCAGTCCAGATCCACTCTTTAACGTTGCCCGCCATGTCGTAATTGCCCCATGGGCTCACGTCTTGCTTGCTGCCAACGGGCAAAATACCAGCGCCGCCGAAGTTGCTGGCGGGGACGATGAACGACGCGGCAAACGGGCCTGCAGCGCGGTTCCAGTGATAGATGGTGGGCAAGCTCTTGCCGGCAAACTCAGCATAGGCTGCGGCTTCGTACCAACTGATGCCGGTGACGGGATAGTCGTCCTGTCCTTTGGGATATTCGCCCTGTATCCAGTCCTTCGGCCCGGGCCGCCCGGCAGCGTCTTTGAACAGCGCCATGGCTTCCCCCCAGGAGAGGTGCTTGCGGTCACGCACGAAATCAAACTTCCAATAATCACGCTTCTGGTATCCACCCTGGTCAACAAAGGCTTTGAACTGGCGGTTCGTCACTTCGTATTGGTCGATCCAAAAATCCTTTAGCGGCAGCTTCGGCATGCCTTCATAACCGGGAATAAACAGCGCCTTGAAGTATTTCTCGGGCGAGACCCTAACCATGCCGGGAGGAATTTTCCCCGCTTCGTCAAGAATGACATTGCCCTCCACCGCCTCGCCTGGAGGCACTGAATAGCGCGGAATCAGAGACGTTGTCGTTCGCAACACAGTACCGAAGCCGGGCTTCTCGAACTTCCAGACGAACATGCCACGCGGCTGGCGAACATTCTTCAGCGGAGTCTGGCCGACCAATTCCCAGGGCGCACTGGCGTTGACATAATCTCTGCGGTAGACGTCTACGCCGGACGGCCTTGTTTCTAGGGAAAGCTGGTATGAAATCACTGGCCAAATCTTCCTGAGTCCCGGATCGTCCGGGATCGACTTCTCGGCTTTGACGGCGAGTGCGTAAGCGTCGCCAGATTTACCCTGATCGGCCAGTTGTGAGGCCTCGGGTATAGCCACCTCGCGCGCCCAGCGCGCATCGCGGTAGCGTTTTATCAGCAAAGTCGCTCCTGCGCCAAGAAGGATGAACACCAACAGAAGCGGAACCAGTATCCGCGGACGCTGCACCTCTCGCGCAATTCGTGCCGGGCTTAGCCTGGCGCCTGACTCGGGGAAGAGCAGTTCGCGACAGTTCCTGAGTTCCTGGGCAACTTCGGCGCCGGAGGCATAGCGCGCTGTGGGATCTTTCTTCAGGCAGTGGGCAACGATCCGGCGTACTTCGGGCGCGACCTCTCGTTTGACTTCGGTCAGCGGCTTGGGATCGTCGCGCATGACCGCCGAAAGCAGCGCAGCGCTGGACTGGCCCTCGAAAGCTCTCCTGCCGGTCAGCATCTCATAGAGGACCGAACCGAAAGAAAAGACATCGCTGCGTGCGTTGGTTGGCTTTCCCTCAGCTTGCTCCGGCGACATGTAGGCCACCGTGCCTACGATCATTCCGGGCGTCGTCACTATCGTCGCAGCATCGCTCAGCGCGGCTGGTGGGGCAAGCTTGGCCAGCCCAAAATCCAGCACTTTGACCAGCCCGCTCCCGTCCACCATGATGTTCGAGGGCTTTAGATCGCGATGCACGATGCCGGAGGCGTGTGCGCGAGAGAGCGCCTCGGCAACTTGGATGGCATATTTGATCGCTGCGTTCGTTACCAGACCACCTGCAGGAATCAACTTGTCCAGGGTTTGTCCGGCGACGTACTCCATAACCATGAAGTCAATGCCATCCTGCGAACCGATGTCATGAACAACACAGATATTGGGATGTTGCAGCGCCGAGATAGATTTCGCTTCTTGCTCGAAGCGCGCATGGAGGTCTGGGTCGGAAGACAGATGAGCTGGCAGGACTTTAATCGCCACCGTACGCTGTAGCCTTGTGTCTCGGGCACGATACACTTCACCCATGCCGCCTGCGCCGAGAAGCGACTGGATCTCGTATGGCCCGAACTTCGTGCCAGGGATCAGTGCCATAGACAGTGGCGATTATACCTTCGGAGTCCGATCACTCTCGAATTACCGGGCTGATGGCTGAATTCGTTCAGACGCTGGACTTCAAGCACCCCGACAGCTGGTCAGGTGGCAAAATTCGCATGTGCCGAACCCAGCCATGGATTGCCCATTTGAATAACGCAAGTGCTTTATCGGACGCGCGTCTTCACGAGAAAGAGCGGAAACAAGGAGAGCTAGGTGGTGCGCGTTCGATAAAGCCGCCAGAAGGAAGCCGCTCGCCTTTGCGGCGGATGTCGATCTGCGTAAAGCAGGAGCTGGTTCGGGGATGAGGCGAAGCACACAAGGTTTTTTAGATGTGGATAGCGAAGTCATGCGCAACCGTTCTCCTTGACAGCTTAGGAGTGATCTCGCTAGACTCCTAATCATCTTAGGAGGACTGGTGGCCGACCAAGCTCAGCTTCTTCCTGGCACTCTCGATCTCCTCATCCTGAGGGCGGTCTCGCTCGGCCCACTGCATGGGTACGGCATTCTTCTACGCATCGGGCAGATCTCCCGCAATGCCCTGTTGATCGAACAGGGCGCGCTCTACCCCGGTCTGTTTCGCCTCGTCCGTCAGGGACTGCTCAAAGCGAGCTGGGGCACATCGGAGAACAATCGCCGCGCCAAGTTCTACGAACTTACCGCTGCTGGCCGTCGGCGTCTTCGGGAAGAAACCGACAACTGGAATCGCCTCGTGGCTGCCATCGCTTCCGCGCTTTCAGTGCAACCGGAGGAAGTTTGAAACTCCTCGATTCGCTTCGCTTCCACATCGCCACTCTCTTCCAGGGTTCACGGAGGAACGCCGAGATCGAGGAGGAGCTTCGCTCACATATCCAGCACCACGCTGATGATCTTGAGCGTTCCGGCCTGGATCGCGCGGAAGCAGAACGACGGGCGCACATCGAGTTCGGCGGCCAAGAGCGGTTCAGAGAGGAATGCCACGAAGCTCTGGGTAGCAATTTTATCGATAGTCTTCTACAGGATGTGCGGTTCGCTCTTCGCGTGTTGCGCAAGTCTTCCGGATTCACCGTCGCCGCCGTTCTGACGCTGGCGCTGGCTATCGGTGCAAACGCCCTGGTTTTCGGCGTAATGGATGGTCTGATCCTGCGCCCGCTGAATGTGGCGCAGGCGGAGAGCCTCTACGGAACCGAGTACGGGGACTATTCCGGCTTCCAGTCGTATCCCAACTATCTTGATCTGCGCGATCGCAACCGCAGCTTTGATGATCTGGCAGCTTTTAATTTTGTCTTTGTCGGGCTGGACACGGGCAACAATCCGTCCCAGGCCACGGGCTATGCGACCAGCGGTAACTACTTCGACGTGCTAAAGATTCAGCCGCTTTTTGGTCGTGTCTTCCACAGCTCCGATGAGCACGGCCGGAACAGCGCGCCCTACATCGTTCTCAGCTACGGATATTGGCACAGCCGTTTCCAGGACGATCGCGGTGTGGTAGGCCGTGTTATTCAGCTAGACAAGCATCCTTTCACCGTTATCGGTGTAGCGCCGCCGGAGTTCCGCGGCACTTTGTTGTTTGTCTCTCCCGATTTTTTTATGCCGATCGTCAACCAGGAGCAGGTGGGTGGGGAGAATATCCTGGACGCGCGCGGGAACATCCATGGGGTTTTTGAGGCATTCGGGCATCTGAAGCCGGGAGTAACTCTGGCTCAGGCTGTCGCCGATGTGAACGCGGTCGGCGCAAATCTCGAAAAGACCTATCCCAAAGAGGTTAGTCATAAGAGCTCTTCGCTGTCGCGTCAAGGCCTCACTTCTTTTGGCGGTCCAGTGCGGGCTTTCGTTGCGGGATTGATGTTGCTCGCGGGATTGATTCTGCTGGCGGCATGCGCCAACCTGGGCAGCCTGTTTGCGGCTCACGCTGCCGACCGTTCCCGCGAGGTGGCTCTACGGCTGGCGCTTGGTTCGAGCCGTAATCGCATTCTGCGGCAATTGCTGACCGAAGCCGTGCTGATTTCGCTGGTTGGCGGCGCGCTGGGACTGATGGGCAGTGTAGCTCTGTTGGGCAGGCTGAGCATGTGGCAGCCGTTTCCTGGGGCTCCCGTCCATGTGCCTATCAGCCCCGACGCGAAACTCTACGTGGTCGCTCTGGTTTTGGCCTTGGTGAGCGGATTCCTCTTCGGGATTGTTCCGGTGCGCCAGGTCCTCAGGGCCAATCCGTATGAGATTGTCAAAGCGGGATCCGCCGGCAGGCTCGGGCGGAGAACGACGGTCCGCGACGTGCTCCTTGTGGTCCAGATTGCCATCTGCGCCGTGCTCGTCACGTCTTCGATGGTCGCGGTGCGTGGACTGGTGCGCTCGTTGCACAGCAATTTCGGTTTTGAGCAGCGCAACGCGATGCTCGTCAGTGCAAACCTGGCGATGGCTGGGTACAGCGCCGACAGAGTGTCCGCCATGCAAAAACGCATGATCGATGCGATGGAAACGATTTCGGGCGTAGAGCGAGTGGGATTGGTGAATAATTACCCGCCATTGGTCTATGCCTCCGGCAGCAGGGCGAATGTCTTCAAGGATGAAATTAGAGATCTGAGGCAATCGAATGTCGCTGCCATGCCATTCAGGTACGACGTATCTCCCGGATACTTCGATGCGGCCAGCACAGCCCTGCTTGCAGGCAGAACTTTCTCCTGGCATGACGACAAAGACGCGCCTCCCGTCGCCGTGGTGAATCGGGAGCTCGCCGGCAAGATGTTTGGCTCAGTAACCAACGCAATCGGCATGTATTACAGGATGCAGGATGGAACGCGTGTCCAGGTTGTGGGTGTTGTGGAAGACGGAAAATATTTGAGCGTCACGGAGGATCAACAGCCGGCGATGTTTCTCTCCTCCCTGCAATCGCCATCGAGCGCGGCGTACCTGGTGGTGCGCTCGCGCCGCGATCCGCAAGAACTTGCCGCGGCCATGAGGAGCAAGGTGCGCGAGCTGGATGCAGGGCTGCCCGTTAATATTGATACCTGGAGCACTCTGCTGGACGTAGTTCTGTTTCCTTCGCGTGTAGCGACGGTGTCGCTGGGTGTAATGGGCATGATGGGCGCGATGCTGTCGATCACGGGCATCTTTGGAATGGCGGCGTACTCGGTGAGCAAGCGGCTGCGCGAGTTGGGAATTCGTATTGCCCTGGGCGCGAGGCGGACGGAAGTGTTGCAGGCAGCCTTGGGACGGGCATTCAAATTGCTGGCATTCGGCTCGAGCGCTGGATTGCTCCTCGGAATTCTGGCGAGCCGGGTGCTTTCTTTCATCGTGTACCAGGCAACTCCTCGTGATCCGCTGGTTTTGGGGGGTGTTGTCCTGGCAATGTCGTTGCTGGGGCTGCTGTCTACGTGGATTCCAGCGCGACGCGCGCTGTCGATCGACCCTTTGGTGATGCTACGCGAGGAGTGAATCGGCTTGTTGAAAGAGTTTCAGCGCATTCAGCACGGCGCAATACAGCTACGGTAAGGCTTTGCAGGATCGTCAGTGATATCCGGCTTTCACAGCGAAGAACCCGGCGCGAAAAAGAAACGCAGTGGCTCAGGTACCGGGAAGCCTGGGTGCAATTCGGTGCAGTACACTGGTCGGATCAATGCCGACCGGTGGCGCGCTTCGCGGACTGCGGAACCTACAACGATGCGGCGGAAGCGGCACGCGACTGTTTCCAATGATTGCAGGGCTCGCTTCTAGGTTGCCGGCTTCTTGGACAAGTGGATGCTGGTTTTGGTCAGAAAAAGGGCGCCACGTTCTCGCTTGATGCAAAATCGCCTTCTCACTCAGAGAACCCTCCGGTAGGCTTGTTAGGGGCGAAACCAGGACGGTAACCAACAAAGTTAACAGTTCATAGTTGACGTGTATGGACATCTCCATGCCTTCGGTTATGCTTTCGGGCTTTGACGATTCTGCAATCGGTTGCCTAGCGGTACTGAGGATTGTGAAGGAGCGAGTGCAGCGCAACCACAGGCTCGCCTCTGCGAGCACTTTGAACCGGCGAAGGGAACGGAGGATGCCAAATGAGTGAAGCGATGTGGAAAAAGGAAGAAGGTACAGGATCGCAGCCGACGCCACGCTGGGCGCTCTATGCCGAAGCGGCGAACAGGTTCCGCAGTTCTGCTACCGCCTTCATGGAACACGTCCACCTCTTGACTGAGGCTCGGACTGCGTATCAGGAAGCCATGTCGGCCAGCACCGAGCTCCGCAATCGGTTGGATGCTGGCGACGAGGCCTTGAGATCGGTTATGACTCAACTCGAACAGGTAGTCACCGACCACTTGTCCGAGCATGTTCTCGACAGGAAGAAGCCAGAACTGGTGAAAGTGGAACCAACCAGAGGGAAAAATGAGGGCACTGGAACTGGCCGGACCTTTCCGTAAAGATCAGCATCCGATCTGATTGTCGCAGAATTCTGTGGGCCTGTCGCGACTGGAGTGGCCTGTACGGAAAACGAATGTGGGATTATCTACTTCTTCCCTACTGTTGCCTGGGTGCGGACCGAATCCTGAGCCGGGGTTGTCCTGAACACATCCACACGGAATTAATGTTTCAATTTCTGAGCGCGGATATGCTCCCGAATCAGGACTGTCTCAGCGGTTGTGATATCGCCAGTACACCAGCAATCAGCCGGCTAGGCCTGAACTCCGGCAGGCTGTCGCTGGAGCGGCGACTTTAACCACGGACACCTTGACCTCCCGGCCTCTCCTTATTCTGACACTCGAGGACTGCGGCAGCGACATCTTGGTAATGCCATCCCGGTGCTATCGAAGATGACCTCGTCGTGTGATGAACTCGCCCTCCAGCGAATTCTGTTGAGGCAAAGAAGGTACTTTCCGCAATACCGGTCAGGCAGGTTTTGGTTCTTGTTTTTCGGAGATAGGCGTGGACTCCTGCGTGTCCTTTTTGCTGATCAAACTCATAGCAGCCTGATATAACTTGGAACGCAATTGATAGCGCTCGTTAGCGCGCGTGATATAGCGCACAGCGATTTCGACGCCGCCGCTTACCGGCTTTACATTGATGGCCGGGGCGGCCGATAGCGCACGCATATTCCGGGAATGCGCGGCGTGCTGCCACTCTTTTTCCGCTTGACCCGCGCTGTCTGCGGTCGCCTCCAGCACCGTCTTTTGAATTGCTTCAACGATCGGGTACGGATTCTGGCTAGAGGCCAACACCAGTGTCAGTTCATCCCAAAGCCACTGGCCCGAAGTGGAAAAATTGAAATAGTGGCCCTCGATGGCAAAACTGTTGGTGAAAGTAACCCGTCGTCCGGTCGGATGCCCAGAGTCAGTCCAGTTGCCGGTTTCCAGCAATACTGTATGAAACATTCCGAGCTCGACGACTTCCCCTGTTACTCCGTTAATCTCCACCCAATCACCTAAGCGGATCCCATTTCTTCCCATCAGAACGAACCAGCCAAAAAAGCTAACGATGAAATCTTTCAGCGCCACTGTAAGACCCGCGCCGGCAAGTCCCAAGATAGTCCCCAACTGGCTTGGCGGACCGAAAATCACCAGCAGGACCAGACCCAAGGCAATGATTTGCAAACCGGCGCTTATTACTGCGTGCAGAGTATCGGCCTGACGAGGGTCCAATCTGACTCTGTCGAGAAGACGTTTTAGCCAACTATCAAAGAAAATCCCGATCAGCAAGATAGTTACAACGACAGCAGCGCCTGATAAGCCTCTGTGAATTGCGCTGCGTTGCCGTGCTATGACCACTTCCTGCCACTTTCCATAGGTTCCGGCCAGGCTCTTCTGATCCTCAATACGCTCCTCAAAGTTTGTAAGTGCTTTCACCGCGGCTGAACGGCGTTTTGTAGCATTGACGAGATCGGTCGAAGCTCCGCGGGTAGAGCCGGCAGAATCCGCAGCAGCGGGAGTCGTACCCTCTCCGCCAATTGTCCCTGAATCCTCTGGTGTCTTGGTTGCGATCTTCGGTGCAAGAGCATCGCGCTTTGTTGTGAACGTGACCGCTGACGATTCTGCATCTTGCTTGGCCCGCCACAGTTGCAAGTTCTTGTCATGCAGCTGTGACCATTGCTGGTACTGGTGAACCAACCCGCTTAGATCCGGCGGGGTGGCAGTGTTAACGGTCGTGGTGTCTGCGACACGGGACGCCGCCTCGTGCTCTTTCATTAACTGTTCAATTCGGCCTTGGGCATCACCACCGGCAAGGCTTAATTCCTGCTTTGCGTTATCCACCTCATCCTGATCCAGCTCGACTTGGACTTTCGCCTGTTCCAGTTGATCGGCCAGACTGTTCGCATTAGCCCCGGTAGCTTTCGCCAGCGCGGAGGTAAGTTGCGCGACCCGCGCGTTGTCGCCCTCCAGAGACTTCTCTGCGTTCTGCAGCCTGGCTTGGCTCTGTTTTGCCTCGGCACTCAACACCGCCGGGTGCTCTTGCGCCTCCCGGACCGCCGCAGCAAACGCCAGGTCCATCTCGCGATCACCGAGACGTAGGGCCTCCTGTGCAAATGGCAATTCGTCGGCACTAGTGGGCATTTGCGTCAACCGCCGCGCGGTATCGAGAGAAGTCTGATCAATCGCGGACCCAGGCACGCCCTGGGACGACTCGCCTCCCAGGTTTATTTGCGATACGGTCATCGACCAGCCAGTTCGAAACAATCCGTAGGCGATAAGTCCTAGCAATAGGATCAGCGTGATCGTTGCAATTTGTTTCGTCGTTTTCATGACCCTCGGCGATACTTCTCTGAATTATTATTACGCAGCCATGCTAAACCATGCAGTTCAAAAGAAAATCGTTTTGATCATGAAGGGCGTGACGGGCGATGTAAAGGATGGTGAACCAGGACGATTAGATGGAAAGGCTTCAACTGGTCATTCAAGCCGTTTTACGCTCCAATCCAACATGGCGACTTTCCAGCCAGATTCTTCCCTCCTGAGAACATGTTGAGAATAACGTCCGGACGTCGGACGTGTTGTCTTTCCTGGGGAAATGCTCGATTCATTCTGGAATAGCCCCACCTAGGGAGGGCGTGGCCTCTATCCTGACTACCCCTTGATGCCGCGAAGTAATTTGCCCGCAAAATGCAGGTTTCTGCGACTCTGCTTTTTGCGCCAGTCCCCAACTCCAATAGCGTCAGAGCGACCGGTCAACTAACCATTGGCATCAAAATTGCGGTCCTATTTGCAGGCACGAACCGCGCGGAGCCCCGTGCCACTCCCCTCCGATCTTTCGGGAGGTGGCTTTTGCGTCGCGAAGACCTGTTGAAGCCTGATCTAATGAGCGAAGTCATACTCCTCGGTGCGGGCGCGTTAGTCTTCTTGATCCTGATTCTGATCCTTGTTGTAGTTCTGACTCAAGCCTCTGCGCCGGCCTGAAGCCGAAGGCTCGCCTTCTTTACGATCAGCTAGCGATCAGCTGGCATCCTCGCGCTTGCAAGTGTGCTCAGCGAATTGGACCCGGAGACTCTCTTGCGCATCGGCGACCCTCTTCAGCGCGCTCATAGGAACCTTGAACTGGCGGTTGCAAAAGGTGCAGATCCCGACGGCAGGGACGGTGCCTAGCCATTTGACCACCATAAGATTGCGCTTTGGCATGGCTAACCCTTTGCTTTGGTAGGCTGGCCGGATTCTTCGCGGACCGATTTGTCTTGGAGCTTTAGCTTCTTGTCAATGCGCTCCACGAGCTTCTGAACCTTGCGATCCTCGTGGGTCGGAGGATGCTCCGGTGCCTTCGGCATACCGCACAGTTTCCCACAGACAGGAGACGGTGGAGGTTAAAATCCGAAGAAAATCGAAGGCCACGGGATAAGGGGGGACTCGGCCAGGCAGGCTTGCGGCACGGCATCATGTCCTGCCCGTCCGCTCGAACTGTATTCGATTTGGCCACTAGGATTCAGCAGCGTAGCCTCCGTCCTCCATGCTCGCCGTGGCGGGTTGCCGGGTTGCCGTTGTCCAGCCCCAAAGGGTCGCGCCGAAAGCATCGACCGCCACGGCGGCGGAAGCTGAACAGGAATGCCTCTCTTGCGCAACGGACGCGCAAGCCATCTGACGCTTCAAAATCTTTGAGACCGTGCCCGAGTGCCAGCAGCCTCCGTTCGGGGTGTTAATGCCGATTCTAGGGGGCTTCTGTGCCAGCGGGATGCTTCCAGCCCGATCCGGGAACCCCTGCGAGCGTTGGCGATGACGAATGGGCCAAGCGCATCAAAACGGCAAGCCTCTGGTAGCTGCCATTGCTCCAGATTGTCGGCTAGTCTTCCCGTCAGGCGATTGACTTCCCTGTCGAGCGTCACCCGCCCGCCATCGGCGGAACGCGTCAATACAACTCCCAAGTGAATTCCGGAGCCTCAGCGGACCGTCCGGGTAACGATATTTGGTCGGGGACGGTCCCTTGAGCATAGGAGAAGTCGGTAATGATTGTTGCCGGGATTCGCGGTGAGGGCGGCAGGCCACGTCAGCGATCAGTGCGCTCTTTCAATCGCCGGTAGTAGCGGCGCGCCTTCGCGACCGCGCCACACGTATCCATGCTGCACCAGCGGCGCGACCGGTTTTTGCTGATATCGAGGAAAAACCAACCGCAGGTCGGGCATGACTTGACCCGCAGCATGGCATCAGACACTAGCAGCGCAACCGCGGCTTCCACGATTCTGAGACGCAGGAGCGCAACGCCAGCCTTTTCCGCAGTGATCTCCCGTCTCATCGGAACCTGTGCAGATGGTTGAGTTTGAGCCGCCACCCTTAGCCGGGTTGCTCGAGCGGCTTCGGCCAGGTCAGCGCTGAGTTTCCCTAGGTCTGTGCGGCTGGGCTCTTCGCCCGAGAGCCCCTTCTGGAAGATCCTCCTTAACAAAACCCGAAGCTCTCTCAGTCGCGTCAGTTCAATGCGCGGCGTCCGGCCTCGGATGCGCAAGGCGTCCGCTCGAGTCAGGACACCCGCCGCTTCGCCGAAGCGAATGGCGTCGGCAAAGTCACCGAGGTAGTCCTGCGGCTCGGGTACCGTCCAGTCTCGTACCGTGTTGATGAAGTCGAGAGCCGGATGCCCTCCTGCCAGTTTGAACCGATGCTGCCTGATCTGAGCCACTCCCAGAGTTTATCACCATCAAACGCCAGTTGACAGGTTGTATTACTCCTACTACGATGGGTGTCTTCACCACCTAAACGTCGTTTGATGGTGAGAACTGGAGTTTATCTATGAAGCGTAGCATCGCAATCGTAGGCGCACCGTCGAGCATCGGCATCCGTCCTTACGACAGCGGCGAACCCAGGCAGCTTGATCGTGCCCCCGGAGTTCTCCGCGAGCTTGGCCTGGTGCAACGCCTGGGCGCGAGCGATCTGGGCGATGTCATCCCGCCTGCGTATCGAGACTACGTCCGTACACCGGGTCGGGTGCGAAACGAAGCCGAAGTCGGCGCCTATTCCCGCAAGCTCGCTGAGCGGATGGCAGTGGCAACCAGCAACGGCCGCCTTGCAGTTGTGCTGGGCGGCGATTGCAGCATCGTGCTGGGATGCCTCTTAGGTGCGCGACATTCCACGCAAGGGTCGGTGGGTCTTATCTACATCGACGCTCACGCAGACTTCGGGACGCCCGAAGAGTCTCATACCGGTTCTGCGGCCAGCATGTGTCTCGCACTTGCCGTTGGTCGCGGCGAGACGCCTTTGGCCCGGCTCTCTGGGGACGAGGCTCTCGTGCATGACAAGGATGTCGTTCTGATCGGTCGCCGCGACGCTGCCGAGCCGTGGTATGGTCACGCAGCCCTGGCTGCGTCTCGGATTCTCGACATTCCCGGTGCTGCGCTCAGTGAACGTGGTGTAACCGAGGTTGCGACCGCAGCCCTCCTATCGCTCACGTCACCTGGGTCGGAACTGCGTGGCTTTTGGATTCACTTGGATGCCGATGTCATCAACCCGACCGTCATGCCGGCGGTGGATTCGCCCGAACCGGGTGGAATGACAATCAACGAAGTGGTGGATCTTTTGACTCCGTTCGTCCGCCATCCACGAGCGCTCGGCCTTGAACTCACTATCTATGATCCCGGACTTGACCCTGACCGATCATGCGCCACAAGGCTTGTCACTCTGCTGGAGAACCTTCTCCGCGGTACTCGCTCGCCTGATCAGAGGGCCAGATGATCGCTCGAATATGGCACGGGATGGTTCCCATTTCGAAGGGTGAAGAATACCTGGACCTCATGCGCAGGATCGCGCTTCCCGACTATCTGGCGACGCAAGGAAATCGTGGCGCGTGGTGTTTGTACCGCACCGAAGGAGATGTAACACATTTCGAGATGCTGACGTTCTGGGACGACACTGACGCCATCAAGCGTTTCGCTGGGGACGACTACAGCATGGCCAAGTACTTCGACTTCGACTCCAACTACCTGATCGAAATGGAGGCCCGTGTGCGGCACTACGAGGTGTACTCGGAGACCTCGCCCGCTGCATTACGCAGTGAGTAGTGCTATATCAGAGGAGGCTGAAGAATCGCTCCGTGCCCACCTATACTCTGCTGCTGCACATCACTGGTCGGGACACTGCCGAAGTGATCGGCTGACCCAGAGATTCGGATTCGATCAAGAGCGAAAGAGTCATAGCCTTATGCAGTCCTCCGCCAACTCCGGGATGGCCGGCCAATGGGAAACTGGAATTCTCACAGGTTACTTCCGGTTATGCCCACAATCGGTAAACGCTGCGCGACATCTCGCGGGTGAACCAATCGTGCATGACGGCTTGTGAGAAGTCCGAGTGCCGGCACGGACGTAGTAGATGCGTAGACATGCTTTTCGAGACTGGGATTGTTGGTGAAGAGATGTCGCAACCAATCTACGAAGCGAAGCCAACAAGTACTCGTCAAATTGATCAGGAGGGCGGCGCGCTGCACTGGACCACTTCGATTGCGTATCGGCGCGGACCGACCAACGCTGCATGAAGCCCCGAGGCGCTCGCCCACTAAATGCGTCTTGACAATAGTCGTGGTAACGAGTATTGTAAGGGTTGATGAAGGAATCGGCTCAGTCCGAGACCAAGCGACGGCGCGCGGCCGGTCCTGAGGAAGCGGCATTCTTGGACCTGCTGCGCACCACAGACATCCTGTCGCGCGGTCTGATCCAGGTGCTCAAGGCCGAGGATCTCTCGGCGACGCAGTACAATGTGCTCCGAATCCTGCGCGGGGCACCCGAAGGGCTGCCCTGTGGGGAAATCGCCAGCCGCATGATTACGCGTGACCCGGATGTCACTCGCCTGCTCGACCGCCTGGAGAAGCGCGGCCTGATCTCGCGGTGCCGTGAAACCAAGGACCGGCGGACCGTGATGGCCCGAATCACGCCGGATGGTTTAAAGCTGCTCAGCCGACTCGACGAACCGGTGCAGGCTGCCCATCGCAAACAACTGGGCCACCTGGGGCGGGAGCGCCTCCGGACCTTGACTGAACTGTTGCGCGTATCGCGCAGCCAAGTGGTTTGATTTTTTGGCTTAATCATTTGTTGAAACGATTATCGTTGACACGCATCTAAAGCAAGGAGAAAGGACAACCATTATGAGCGCACTGGCTACACCGCAAATCTCCACGACTACCTGGAACATCGACCCGGCTCACTCCGTTGCCGAGTTCAAGGTCAAACACATGATGATCGCTAACGTGAAGGGGCAATTCGCCAAAGTCACGGGGGTGTTGACTCTGGACGAATCCGACCTGGCAAACTCTCGGGTCGAGGCCTTGATTGAAGCGGCCTCGATCGAAACCCGCGACGCCCAGCGCGATGCCCACCTTAAGAGCGCCGACTTCTTACACGTGGAGAAGTTCCCCACGCTGTCCTTCAAGTCCACGCGCATCAGCCTTGTCCGGGAGGGAGAACTGGCCGTAGAGGGAGACCTGACCATTCGGGGGGTCACCCGCAAGGTGCTCTTTTCCGTCGAAGGCCCAACCCCGCCTGCGAAGGATCCTTGGGGCAACACCCGAGTTGCGGTATCAGCGACCACAAAGATCAACCGCAAAGAGTTCGACCTGACCTGGAACGCTGCGCTCGAGACCGGCGGCATTCTCGTTGGCGACGAGGTGACCATCACGCTCGACGTCGAGTTCGTAAAGGCTTGAATTATCATTACCGCCAGGCACACGTCCAAGCCGCGTGCTTCCCGGCGGTAGAAAGGGAACCCTATGTCACTCCGCCCAATTAAAGACATCATTCAAACGAAGCCAACAATCGAGGGCGCTGGCGTGAAGCTGCAGCGCGCCTTTGGCTTCGGCAAAACCAAAGACTTCGATCCTTTCCTGCTGCTGGACGATTTCCGCAATGAGAATCCAGAAGATTACATTGCGGGATTTCCCTGGCATCCACACCGCGGGATCGAGACCATCACATACGTGCTTGCCGGCTCTGTGGAGCACGGCGACAGCCTTGGCAACAAGGGCAAGATGACCGCCGGCGACGTGCAATGGATGACCGCCGGCAGCGGCATTCTGCACCAGGAGATGCCCAAGGGCGATAAGCATGGCCGGATGCACGGGTTCCAGCTCTGGGCCAATCTGCCCTCGTCGCTGAAGATGACCGATCCACGCTATCAGGACATTCCAGCGAGTGCGATCCCCGAGGTCACCGACGATGATGGCACTCGTGTGCGCATCATCTGCGGCGAGTTCTGGGGTAAGAGGGGACCGGTGGAAGGTGTGGCCGCCGACCCGTATTACCTCGACATCTCGGTTGCTCCGGGCCAGCGGAAGCGGCTCAAAATCGAGACCACCCGCAACGCCTTTGCCTACGTGTTCGCGGGCTCGGGCACGTTCCGCGAGTCCTCGGAACCGCGCGCGGTTCTGACCGAGCAGGTCGCGAAACCGGATGCGCCGCCCATCTACGATGTCGGCAATCACTCGCTGGTGCTCTTTGACCGCGGAGACGAAATCGTGGTGCAAGCGGGCGACGAGGGCATCCGCTTCTTGCTGGTATCGGGCAAGCCGATTGAAGAGCCGGTTGCCTGGTACGGTCCGATTGTGATGAACACGCAGGAACAACTACGCCAGGCGATGGCCGAACTTCAAACCGGCGCTTTCATCAAACATCGCTGAATCGACAAGCGGCCCCTGCGCAGATCGGGTGCGCAGGGTTACCTTTGGTTGGCCCAGTACCTCGGGGCCTCCAGCAACATCGGCTTGCGTCCGACGCGCAACCACAGAGGGCCATGATTTCTCCCCTCAAGGTGCAAGAGTCTCTCTTTGTTGGTCACGAGGCGCATATTCCGGGCATGATCTTTTGAGCTGTTTGTCGATGCGGTGCAGCGGCCAGAACTCGCTACGGAATCAAATGTATTTCGGCACTATTCGGCTGTTCTGGCCTTGCAGCGCAGAGACCCATGCTTTCGGTGTCATTCCAAGAGTCAGCCGGAAGAATTCTACGAACGCACTTGGCTGCCGATATCCGACCTCGGCAGCGACCGCCTTTACAGGGCTTCCTTCAACCAACAGCTCAATCGCTTTCATCAGCCGGACCTGTCTTCGCCAAAACTCGAAGCTCATGCCGACCTCTCTACGGAAGATTCTTTCGATCGTCCTGACGCTTACACCGACCCTTTTTGTCAGAGTATGCAGCGATGGTGCATTGGCTTGGTTCGCCATGAAAGCTTGAGCGACACCGAGCGCTCTCGAATCCGTCGGGAGCTTTACAAACATGGGAACCGGCGAGGCGTTCTGCAATTGGTGAACAATCAAGTCTCGGAATGCGCGGTGGATATGGTTCTTCGTCCGTAGCTGTCCAATGCGTACGGCCTCCAACACGAGTTCGCAGAGTAGGGGAGAAACGTGAAGCACGGTGCAAACCGCCGGCGCACGAGGGGCGAGTCCTCGTTTTAGATAGAGGGTGCGCATCGAAACAGCACCTGGCATGCGAATTCGATGCCAGGTTCCGGCTGGAATCCAGACTGCTAGATGGGGAGGTGTCAGCCAGAAGCTCTGACCTGCCGACACTTCCATCACCCCACGGGTAGCGTAGATCAGTTGGTCCGAGCCGTGAGCGTGTTCCGGCACGTTGAACCGGGAAGGATATTCGTAGGCTAGCGTGGAAATCGAAACACCTGGCCCTGGATCGTATCGCTTGAGCTTGCCGTGTCGCATGACAGACATATTATGGCGTAACAGCGGCTTGGCGACAACGCCACCCTGGGTAGATACTAGCAGAATGACTAAGGGACGATCTGGTGACACCCAACCTGAACCGACTCTCGCGGGGCCAACAGAATCTATCCTGGGAGCTCAACAGCTTGTTGCTTTTGTCGCCACGCGCGATCCTAATCGGGCCAAGGCATTCTATCGAGACACCCTGGGTCTGCACCTCGTAAGCGAAGACCAATTTGCGCTGGTGTTTGATGTCGCTGGAACGATGCTGCGAGTGACAAGCGCTCAAGAAATAGCAGCCGCGGAATACACCGTTTTGGGATGGCAGGTCCCGGATATCGTTCAGACCGCGGAGAACCTACAGAAGGCCCACGTCGAACTCAAACGCTATGGGGGAATGCAGCAAGACGAACGTGGCATCTGGAACTCACCTAGCGGCGCCAAGGTCGCGTGGTTTAAAGACCCAGATGGCAACACATTGAGTATCACGCAGTTTTAAGCGGAGAGAGAGGACGCAACGGCACCCTCAATAGGGGCCACGGCATTTCGCCGACGCGCCGTTGTGCCAATTTAATGGAGATCCGCCATCATGAACCTTGCTCACCGCTGGCTGTGCCGATCAGCCTACTGGAGGAATGCCGTGAAGACCTACATACTACCCTGGGTCCTTGATGGCGTCGACGTAGGATCGAATGTTCTCGAAGTGGGCCCCGGCCCCGGTGTAACAACGGATCTCCTTCGCACTCGCGTAACTCACCTGACGTGTGTAGAAATCGACCCCACATTCGTCCATTCCCTCTCGCACCGCATGCGCGACAAAAATGTCAGCGTATTTCGCCAAGACGCCACCTCCATGTCCTTCCCTGACTCAAGTTTCGATGGGGCCGTGAGCTTCACGATGCTCCATCACGTCGCATCCGAAGCATTGCAGAACCGCTTACTCGCCGAAGTCGCTCGTGTTCTGCGTCCCGGTGGAGTTTTTGCGGGCACAGATAGCCTTTACAGTCGTTCGTTCGGTTTGCTCCACCTCTTTGACACCATGGTGTTGGTCGATCCCCACACCTTTCCCGAGCGTCTGAAGGCTGTTGGGTTTGACGAGGTGCAGGTAGACGTTATGAAACCGTATGCTTTCCGATTTCGCGCACGGAGGCGCAGAGGAACTGGTCTTTAAGTAGCGCGAGACTCTCTGGCATTGATTTGAGACGGTTCTCAAGCTCCCCTTCGTCAGTTGCCCGGTCGACCCATCGAACACGATCGCCTTACCGCAGCCATGTTGGCAATCCGGAAGTCGAGAACTCCGTCCTGCTGTGCTGCTCGGTGTCTAAGATCTTCGATTCTGTCGGTAAGGTCGAGTTCGAACTGTTAGATCCTGGATCTGGTTCTTTTCGCAACCTCACTCTTTCCGCACATCCACGAGTCAAGTCATGTGGCGCTTGGTCGAGCGTGACGGCGGGTCTTTACGCGCATCCAGAGGCGAGCACCACATAAACCCCCGGGGCCACATAAATGCGCGATTTCATGCACGAGCGTAGAAAAGTCCTCGGCAGCTTGCATTCCCCGAAAGAAGGGGTAACCTTCCCGCCGAGAGACAAGCTCTTGGCGGGCGCAATCCGTTCCGAGTAGTTGAAGGTTACGTTCTGGCTCTCGACGAACTTCAGGAGACGCTCCCGGTAGCCGCCAACGTCGCCTTGGACTTCGGTCAGTGCGGGGAAGCCAGCATGAAAAGGTGTTCCGTTGTCAGGCCGTGCCGAAGGTTTTATCCCACTTCGCGCGGACGCTGCGCAGCAGCGACGGATAGACGATCAGCTTGCGGAACGGGTCAATCAGAGCCATGTAGACCGGCGTGAAGCGGCCGACGCTGTGCACGTAAACGCCGAAATAGAAGCGGTAGGAATTTGCCGTTTCGATAAGGGCGCTCAGCGCCGCGGCGTGGGCGGTGCGGTTGATCAGCTCGAGGAGCTGCTCGTTTTCGAAGCGGTACACCACGTGGAAGAGTCCTTCGCGCGTACCCGCCGACACCAGGGACTTTGAGCGATCTGTGGTTGTCAGACGCGTTGCGAAGGTTTCCCACGCGGTTGCGGTTGGCTCGCGATCCCAACCAAAGAGCCGGCCGACGAAGAAACGGATGTTTAGGAGCGCGCGCACGACCGGCGAGCGTGTGAGCAGACACGTGCTTGCCGTCCGCAAAAACTCATCCAGCGTGATGCCGGAGCGCGTCCGCGGCAGATCGACGGCCCACACGTCATGAAGCGGCACGCCGGCAAGAAAGGCGTGAACCCGCAGTGGCAGCCGTTCGAACTCTTGCGTAGAGATCTGTGGCATCGGGCCTCCTTCGTGGTCAGTGAGTGTTATCGCGAGGTTACGCCAACAACCTCGCAACTTTCGAGTTGCCCACCGCTGCTAGATAGACGCATCGGGCTTACACAAGACAGTTTTCAAGAAGTCCTTGGTACAAGCGGGGCCAGTCACGCGGACGATTAAAGGCCCCATATTAGGTTGGGCTACCAACTCGAACGTCAAGAAGGGGCAACACTCCCTTTCTGCCACAATCATTTTCGCTATAATCGCAATCCACTTGCCATCGCCGGGAACGCGGAAAGCATACCCTTCCCGGAGTTCCTCAGTCCCGATCACGGCAGACCTAAATTGGGCGAGGAGCGTTGCCGCACGCTCGCGTAGTTCTGCGCTCGTCAAACGGCAAGCTATCGGCATGTCATCAGAGCCGTGCTTCATGGCCGGCTCGCGGGCGGAACGACGCCGTTCATGCGCAGATACTCGACCATTTGTCCGTAATGGTCAAAAGCATGCGCCAAGGACTCCACCACCAATGCCAGGCGAGTTGCCTCCGTGCTTTTCAGAGGCGAGATTGGCGAGGATTTAACCGGCGTATTCTTCTGGCCGATAGCTTCGATTGCTTTGTCTAGATACGCAAATGAGCCTTTCAGGTAATTGAGAATTTCGGCTTTAGTTCTCACAGCTTCAGGCCCAAGCTCGTCGCCAGCATCTGCCGCTGGCTCCTCTCCCAAGGCCGCCGCGGCCAGAATGTAGTTGGTTGCGGACAGGTGTTTCACCATTTGACCGAAGGTACGCACGCCCTTGAACTCACCATCCGTTGGCGCAAAGCCATACTTGTCGGCGGGCATGGCATCAGCGGCAGACACGATCACTTTCTCAGTGAGCTTTGCCAAGACCTGCAGAGCGTGCTTTTCCCGTTCTGCGTCGAGGCTGGCAGTTTCCTTGGCGTCAACGCGCTGCTGCCCGACTTGTGCCAAAATGTTGCCAGAATTCAACCACAGCACGAGCATCAATATTGATTTCATTTTCTGCATGAGTACTTCTCCTCCTGGCGGCAAGGCTCTGGACGCTCCGTCGCCCCATCTATCACGCTACAACTTAAAGTCGACTTTAAGGCAAGGGGCTTTTTGTAACAGAATCTGTCAACGTTCGGATGTTGATCGGAAGGGGGTGGTCTAGAATGTCCTTATGCCAGAATTGACGATTTCCCAGGTGGCGCGACAAGTTGGACTCCAAGCATCGGCGGTTCGCTATTACGAGAGAATTGGACTGCTTCCCCGGGCCCCGCGAATGAGCGGGCAGAGACGATACGACACCACAGCGCTTTACCGGCTGGCAATCATTCAGCGTGCGCGTCAACTCGGTTTTACATTGACTGAAATCCGACACTTGTTCTTTGGTTTCCGCGACATCACTCGCGCTTCGGAACGCTGGCGAACGCTCTCCCAAAGAAAGCTTGCGGAGTTGGATGATCTGATGGATGGAATAAAAGCAGTGCGAGGCGTGCTCAAAAAGTTGATGACGAAGTGCCGATGCGACACCTTGGATCAATGTGGCAAGGGCATATTTCAGAGTATGAATAGTAATGTAGTAGCCAAGCGCCCGCCTGCAACCATCCACATCGCCAATAAATAGTCGGCGAGCTGCGAACTTGACTGCGGTTGGCACCGTGAAGTGATCCCTTGAACAATCGCATTTCGCCTGGATTTTCGCGATAATGCCCGAGGCACGGGCACCACGCCCATAGCGTCCCTCATTTGCCTCCTCCTCCCTATCCGAGAGAATGGCAGGACGGAAGCCGACGTGTGCGCCCTACGGTTACTCCGACGATAGCCAATGGTCCAGTCGATCTGCATAACTTCGGCTGGAGCGGTGTTCCGATCCGTCCGACAGCTTCACAAGGTATTCACGATTATCAATGGCGCGGAGCTCCCGAACGCACCCCACATGTACGATGCGGGAGCGATGAATACGCAGGAATTGTACGGGATCGAGCTTCTGTTCCAGGGAGTTCATGGTCTCGCGCAATAAGTGACAGCGGCCGCCGCCGTGTAGTTCCGCATAGTCTCCTGCAGCCGCGATCCACTCGATGTCGTCGGTCAGCACAATCTGAATCCGGGAGCCGATCCGCACAGGAAAGCGTGATACATATCTTCCGGAATTCTCTTCGAGCAAGCTCAGGATTCGTTCGGCCATCTGAATCCTGGAGCCAGTATCTTTGACCTGCCTTGCTCTTTGTACAGCGTTGTCGAAGCGCTCATCGTCCACGGGCTTGAGGAGATAATCCAATGCATGAACTTCGAAAGCGCGCAAGGCGTGCTGCTCGTATGCGGTAAGAAAGATTACGGATGGCAGATCCTCGCTGGGCAAAGCTCTTAGAACTTCAAACCCGTCCATGCCTGGCATTTGCACATCGAGAAAAACAACATCGGGAGAGAGCTCAAGAATTTTCTCGACGGCAGAGGAGCCGTCTCCACACTCTCCAACGATCTCGACATCTCTGAATCTCTTCAGCCGAAGTGCGACTCCGCGCCGAGCCAAGGGCTCGTCGTCGACAATCAAAGCGCGCACACGCCCCCCTCTACACTCGAAGCTTCCCTTCGAAAAGGAAGTTCAATCGTTACTTCATAGCCGCCCGCGTCCGGCGATCGTAATGAAAAATGCTGGTTGTCTCCATAAAGCGTCCTCAAACGCTCAGCTGTGTTCGTGAGACCAATACCTTTGGAAGGTTTGTCGTTTTGTGCGGAGATACCGTTGCCTCCAGGCCCCGAATTCCTGATCGTCATCACCAAGCAGTCATTATGAATCATGCTCTCAATTGCAATCGTTCCACCCTCGATCACGGGCGCCACTCCATGCCGAACCGCATTCTCCACCAGAGGTTGAAGCAGCATGCTCGGTACAACTGCGCCCAGAGTGTCTTGTGAAATTGCCATTTCCACTCGAAGCCTGCCACCGAGCCGGGTTTGCTCAATGGCGAGGTATTGCGCGATGAAGGCAAGCTCCTGAGAAAGTGGTATCTCGGGCGAAGCGTCATTGTCGAGGGTGGTTCGCAGAAGCTCGCCGATCTGCGCAAGCATGCGCGTCGCCGGCGTGACATTTCCCTCTAGGACCAGAGTGGACACTGCATTCAGAGAGTTGAATAAAAAGTGGGGATTCAACTGGTAGCGCAATGCGCTCAGGCGGGCTTCACGTGCCTCGGATTCGGCTCGCACTAATCTTGCCCTTTCGTGCGCCGACTGCTGCCACTGCTTGGTGCTGAAATACAGTGTGCACCAAAGAAAAAAGACGACCGCAAACGGCAGCCAATTGTCCAGGAAGTCGGTCCAAATCAGCCGCATGGCACGCAATTTCACCAGTTCCGATACGAAGGTGGCGACCGCTCCATACGCTGCTGACCAGCCAAAAGCCCGAATCTCCAAAGAAAGCCACGGAAGCGAGCGGTGCAAAAGAGATCGGCACACCGGCCGCAGTAAACAACTGACAAGGAACACCGTAGCGCAAAAGATGGTCTGGTGTCGGAACTCGCCCGGGTTACGGTAGGGAAGCACTGAAAGCAGCAGGAGTAAATAAAAACCCACACATCCCGTCACCTGTAGCTGCCAGAATGAGGGAAATCCGAGTTCATCCCGCTTCAACACGATTCGTATTCTAGCCCACAACCTCGGCGGTTGTGCCTCAGTTCGGCGCACAGAATCCTCGGTTCGGCGCATACATCACGCAATTTACAGAGTCCCAGACAGCAGTACCTTGTCTCGGGTTAGTATCTTCAAATTCGACTTTCGCTGGAGATCAAACAGCGCGACTACGCTTCCAGGTCTTAGGAGGTGATTCAATGGCAGAGAGCGTGCGCTTGACTGTTCCGACTTCCCTCTCAGTTGCGGAATTGCCTTCGATCCGAGTCAAGTCCGTGCCCTGGTATGTCTGGTCGTCCGTTCTAGCGGTGACGTCTACCACCGTTGGCCTTTATTGGGACATTTCCTGGCATATCGGAATCGGGCGAGACACGTTTTGGACACCCGCTCACTTGGCCATTCAGTTTGGGGCCCTGATCACCGGCCTTTCCTGCGCGTATCTGATACTGCACACAACATTCGTGGGTAACGGCGCCAGCAAAGAAAATTCGGTAAGGATTTGGGGCTTGCGCGGCCCGCTCGGCGCATTCATTGCGGCGTGGGGCGGTTTCTGCATGCTCACTTCTGCGCCCTTCGATAATTGGTGGCACAACTCCTTCGGCCTGGACATCATGATCCTTAGCCCGCCGCACGTAGTGCTGATTCTGGGGATTTTCGTTATGGGTTTCGGCGGACTCGTCCTGACGACCAGCCAGATGAACCTGTCGACTGGCGACGGCCGAGGCAAACTCAACCGGATGCTTTTGTACAGCGGATCCCTGCTGCTCTCGTTGCTGTTTATGCTGGGCCTGGAGTACATCGGCGACCAAACTCTCATGCACAGCGCGATTTACTATCGTGTGCTCGGCATGATCGCACCGGTCGTGCTGGTCGGAATTGGCCGTGCTTCAGGACGTCGCTGGGCTGCTACTACTCTGGCGGCGACGTACACGGGGTTGTGGCTGGCGGGTAATTGGATCCTTCCTTGGTTTCCAGCCCAGGCGAAGCTGGGACCCGTGTTCACGCCGATCACGCACATGGTCCCGCTCGGGTTTCCTGTACTTGTGCTCCCGGGAGCCATCGTGATCGATCTCGTTCTCGACCGGCTCGCCGGTCGCGGTGACACGTGGAAGGCCGTAGTCGGTGGCGCCGGCTTCCTGGCCGTGAGTTTGGTGGTGAACTGGCCATTCGCCTATTTCATGATGTCTCCCTATGCGCGCAACTGGATTTTTGCCATGAATGAATTTGGCTACAACGCGCCGCCTTCTCAATATTACTTAGCGTGGACTCTGCGAGCTTACGAAACGACGCGCGCTGAATTTTGGGTCGGGATGCTCATCGCGCTGATGGCGACGGTTCTTTCCGCTCGCATCGGCATGCTTTGGGGAGATTGGATGTTACGGATTCGCCGTTAGCGTTCACAAGTCACGTGCCTCTGTTTCTGTCTCCGATGAGGACTGTATGCGAACTCTTTGCCGAAGAACCTGGGGAACAACGCTTCTGATCGTAACCTCCACCGTTGCGTTCGCACACGTTGGGAGCCCGAACGTGTACTTTGAGGGCGACGCAGGCCCGTACCATTTGTTGCTGACGGTGAATCCGCCGGCAATGATTCCCGGCGTGGCTCTGGTGGAAGCCCGCGTCACTTCCGGAACAGTCGATGGTCTCAGCATTGCCCCAGTGTATGTGAACGGTAAGGATCAGGGTTTGCCTCCGTCGCCGGATGCGATGCAGCCGTCTGCAGGCAATCCGCAATGGTTTACTGGCAAGGTTTGGCTGATGGAGTCGGGCGCCTGGGAAATCCGCGTAGAAGTTGCGGGGCCAAAGGGAGTCGGAAAGCTGGCTATACCGGTTCCCGCGTATGCGAGACGAACGTTGCCCATGCAACGGAGCCTTGGCGCCTTGTTGTTCGCGCTCATGCTCCTTCTTTCCGTTGGCATTGTCTCCATTGCAGGTGCTGCCACTCGTGAGGGCGTACTAGCGCCCGCAGCATCTCCCTCACCTGGCAATCGAAGACTTGGACGAATCGCCATGGCCATAGCAGCTGCGTTGGTGGTAGCTATTTTGGCGCTGGGGAATTGGTGGTGGAACCTGCAGGCCGCTGACCTGAAGCACAGCATGATCTACAGCGCTCCGCCGCTCAAGGTCTGTTTCGATGGAGCGGGCCGCCTTACGCTGCGGATGGATGAGGATTTTTGGCACCAGACCCGCAAAGATCAATGGTCGATGAGCCTGATTCCAGATCATGGGCACTTGATGCACTTATTTCTGCTGCGCGTTCCGACGATGGATCGCTTTTATCATTTGCATCCTGAGCAAGTGGGCCATGAATCGTTCACCGTGAAGCTGCCCGCATTACCGTCAGGCGAATACAAGATTTTTGCAGACATCGTTCGTGGTACCGGATTTCCGGAAACCATGGTTAGCGAAATCAGCCTGCCCGATGTAACAGGGGAACCACTATCGGGCGACGATTCGGGAGTGAGTGCTTCAACATTTGAATCCTCTGCACAGATGACGAACGTCTCGGTACTGCCGGACGGTGGTCGCATGGTTTGGGAACAAGGCCGAGCGGCGTTGAAAGCAGGTCAGGTTTCCTGGTTTCGCTTCCGCATTGAAGATGCCCAGCGTAAGCCTGCCGAGGATCACGAGCCCTATATGGGTATGGCAGGTCATGCAGAGTTCGTGAGATCGGATTTGTCCGTGTTTGCGCACATTCATCCTGCTGGTTCCGTACCCATGGCGTCCCTGATGATGGCGCAGAAGGATTCAGGATTGCCCATGGACCACAGCTCGATGCATGCGCTTCCCGCCGAAGTTTCATTTCCCTACGGCTTCCCTCAACCCGGCGACTATCGGTTATTTGTGCAGATCAAGCGGCACGGCCAGGTTCAAACAGGCGTGTTCGACGCGCATGTAGGAAGCTGATCGCGATTCGATTGGGATCTGCGGATCAGAGCCACTTCCATCGCTGGTTCAAGCGGCTCAGACTGGCATGATTCCTGTTGATTATGCACAAGGTCACTAGCGTTCAAGACAGAACGACTGAGGGACGAGATCATGAGCGTGCCGCTCACTGGCCGAACTGTCGTGAGAGTTTGTGACTCTCCGTTTGAGCTTTGGATTGGTATTGGAATTGGAGAGATCACGGAGCCGTACCGGAAGCCCGTGAATTTATTTGCCGGGGTGAAGCGTTTGAGCGGGCTCGGGAGGCGATAAATCACCTTAAGGCCAAACGGAGTAAGACGGCATTCTAACGTCACTCGTCACCGAAAACGAAACCTTTAATTTGATCACGAATACCGTTTACCACCTGCATGATACTTTGCTGCAAAGCATCTCTGCCAAGCAGTGGCAAACGATCAAGGTTCAGCTGGAGATGAACAGGCAGGACCTCACGGCGAGGAAGTTGCGGTGGAACGAATCAACCGTTTCGAGGAATTTACGGCGCGGTTTCTGGTGGCAAATCCAGGAAACTCGGCAAGCGATGGAGCGGGTGATTGAGGCCTATTTCCCTTGATGCACAGAGCGGTGCAAGGATCAGGGATTGCACAGCTATATGCAACCATTCATGAAATTGTTCCTTACGGTCTTGTTGGCACATCTTCATTAAGCGATTTCCCGCTTCAATCGTCGAGCATGTGCGAGGTAAGAGGCAAGGAATTCGTGCGTACGTTGGGCACGGGGCTATTCCTACGGGAAGTCGATCGCGAGTTTTCCGGAGTCGAAGGAACGATTTGCAGAATATTTCCTTATCGGTACCCTCCTTAGTGTAGGGCTGGCTGTCGCCTGGGGGGCTGGTATTTGCCAAGTTGTAGTATGGAACAGTAACTTTGAAGTGATCACCGATCTAGCCTTTACCTTAAAGTTTCTCATTTTTCTGGAGGCTTTCTTGGCTGGTTTTGCCAAAATCTCCCCTTCACTCAAGAAACGTGCCGCGCAAATCAAACTGCTCCTCATGGACGTAGATGGCACCATGACGGACGGCAGTGTCACCCTACTCTCGCAAACCGACGGCACGGCCCTCGAGATCAAGACCTTTGACGCGCACGACGGCCAGGGGCTCACTTTGGCGCAGACGGCCGGCCTTCGCACGGGGTGTATTACGGGCCGCGAAAGCGCGGCACTGCTGCGACGGGCCCATGAAATGAACATGGAGTTCATTTATATGAAACAGCCGGTTAAGATGCCAGCCTACGAAGAAATCCTCAGAAACGCAGGGGTGTCCGATTCTGCAGTTGCCTTTATCGGCGACGATCTTCCGGACATTCCCTTAATGCGTCGCGCTGGACTGGCCATTGCTGTGGGCGATGCCGTCCCCGAGGTAAAAAAGTCCGCGCATTACATTACGAAGGCCCTCGCTGGCCACGGAGCGATCCGCGAAGCCGTTGAACTTGTTCTCAAATCCAAAGGCATCTGGAAAGCGATGATAGACAAAGCTCGCGCGTGACGCAGTTCCCGGTCGCTTCGTTTTCAGCTGTTCCCTAGCGGGAACGCGATGCTCTCTCATAGTGGTTGAAGAGAGAACGCCTCCTTCCGGATGGAGACCCCGATCGCCTCCGGAATAACTTACACACTCTCTCCTGATCGTTCTCCAATGGGCCGCGAATCAAGGGCTCAAGTAGAAGCTCCACGCTCCAGTCTGAAATCTGCGCCATTTCTAATCTGGCATTCAGAGTAGAATCGAGCTCTGAGACCAGCATAAAAACGAGACGACAAATTGCCTCTGCCGCGAATACTTTTCCTTCCGAGACCTGACCAGCAGCCAGAGTATTTGCAATGAAGAAAACCTCCTGCTGCGTACTCCTACTTGTCTCAGTGTCGCTGTTGCTGCTCTCTTGTGGAGCCGGCAGCAGCAACAATGGTGGCGGAGTGGGATGCAACGCACAGCAAGGGACGACCTGCCAGTCCCTGACCATTAACGGCGTGACCCGTACGTACTTGCTGCATGTTCCGTCCAATTTTCAGAAGGGCTCCAGCCCTCTGGTCATCGTTCTGCACGGGTCAGGGGGCAACGGATTGGGAATGGAAATTGGGACTGGCTTCAGTAAGTTAGCGGATCAGTCTGGTTTTGCAGTTGCGTATCCGGACGGCTTGCTTGGGTCGAGTGATGGCCAAACGGATTGGGCCTATTTCTTCAACGACTTCACCGATGATGTAGGCTTCTTTCGACAGCTCATCAATGCACTGCAGGCGAGCTTACGGCCCGATCCCAAGAGAATTTACGTCACTGGCCTTTCGTCTGGGGCCTTGATGTCCCACCGCCTCGGCGTGCAGCTCTCCGATCTCGTCGCGGCGATTGGCGTGGTCGAAGGGGCACTCTTTTTGCAGGGGAATCCACCACTCGTCCCTCCTGCTGTCGCGCCGGTCTCTGTTCTGATCCTTCACGGCGACCAGGACAACACCGTCCTGTATTGCGGCACCCCTTTTGATGCGTCCCAAGAGCAGTCTTTCAATTATTGGACTGGAACCTCTGCGGACAAGTGTTCGAGCCTTGACACCACAGCTCCCTTATGCGATAGCCGGGGAAACATCAGCGCCCTGGTTGAGAAGGATGCCACGAATTGCAGTGGGAATACCGAAGTAAAGTTTTACAAACTGATCGGAGGAATACACACCTGGTATACCGTTCCCATGGACGTTTCCGGTCAAGTCCCTTTCAACCCTGACTTCAATTCCACCACTGGGGTGAAGACCCGTGACATCTTGTGGAACTTCTTCGCCTCCCACTTCAAACCGTGAGTTTCTGCTTTTGTGGAAACCCAGTACCTCGCTCATCGACATCGCCGCTATTTCCATCGCATCGATGTCTTGGGACGGCTCAATAGCGGATCGCCCGAGTAGTCGCTATTCGGCAGTTAGCCCTCATTCTCAATTGTTGCCAAATCGCCAATGCGCTCACCGAACCTCTGAAGCAGGGTTCACGGCTCCATGCGAGTTTCTCGATACAGATTCTGTCCCCGAATTATGCTTTCGGTCGAATGCTTATAGACCTCAGGAAATGCTTCTTGCGCTGTTTCTCACTGGCCTCGGTCGAGTGGGCTCTCCATGCTCAGAACGATTCTCCTCCGGGATGTAAGAGCTGGCACCCAGCCCACAATCAGGCCACGAGGTCGTCCTGCCGGCTAGGGCGGTGAACTTGATCTGTGAGTTGTACCGAGGCTGGCGTATGCCAACCCGGTCGTCCTGGGCGAAGCGATCAAGCAGCTGCACCCCCGACTGCAGCACGCGGTCCCAGCTTATTCCGCTCGGACCTTGAGGCGCAGGCTAGGCTACACCCGGCCTAGCTTCAGGAGCTTGCCGCCGACAGGGGGGCGCCTAGCGCGGGGCGTGACGAACGCGCAAGGCATCTCTGCTGGAAGGACAGAGAGATTGCTATAACGCCGAGTTGGGGCGGGAAGGATGTTGCTTGACCTAATCGCGGGCGGCTCCGGGTATACACGAGTTAAGGTTCGGCGCAATCCAGTAAATCCAAACGCGAGCCGCATGCACCTCCGTCACTTTGGGAATCCATCTCAGTTGAATAGATTGAGAACATGGGTCTTAACTGTTTGCTACTGACCAGCGACGTGACGCTGCTGGAGGTTATCCGGGCTGGTTTCAGCACAACGGGTGTCGAACTCGAAATGCGCGCAGATGCTGCAAGCGCTATCGAACTCTCGGCTCGGCGGCACCTCGATAGCTTCGTCATTGACTGCGACGGTGTGGAACACGCCACCGATCTGCTCGCCCAGATACGCACCAGTCGGGCGAACAAGCTGTCGGTCGTCGTCGCGGTGGTAAATGCTACGACCTCGGTGAGCATGGCGATTGAAACGGGAGCTGATTTCGTGCTCAATAAGCCGGTTCAGGAGAAGCAGCTGCGAAGTATTCTCGACATAGCGCTTCCCAGGATGGAACGCGAGCACCGCAGATATTTCCGCCACAAGGTTGACCTGCCCGTTGAGCTGTTGTGCCAGACGGGTGAGGCCCTCGCTGGAAAGATCATGAACGTGAGCGAGGGTGGACTTGCCCTTACTCGCTTTGGTCCTTCCCAGGTCGAAGGAGTGGTGACAGTGCGGTTCGAGCTTCCTAGCTCTAACCCTCAAGTCTTCCGGGCAAAAGCGGATGCGGTCTGGAATGACGCTTTCGCGATGGGGTTACGCTTCCTCCGCATCGAGCCCGAATGTCGTCCCGGTTTCGCGGCTTGGTTGGATTCTCTGGACGCCCAAATGCAATTCCGGGAATCAACCCCATCGAGCAAGGCAACACTTGGCGAGCGCGGACAAGGGTAAGGCAAGTTAGCACCTGATACCTAGACCGGCTTCCGAGGAATTCATGCCCCCGCGCAGCTGGCCGCCTAAGAATTTCTGCGGTCTTCGTGACCCTCTTTGGTTGCGAGCCTTGCAACGGTGCTGTTGCCCAGCAGCCGAGAGTCTTCCGCCGGGACTCCGGAAACCGCCTCGCCAGAAACTCGTCGAAGGACTTCAGCTTCTCCAACCGACAGTACTGCCCCGCCCGCACTTCGCACAGGTACCGACCCAGTTCCAAAGCGGGTATCCCGCTCGGCCGCAGACCTTCGCTCCCAGGCCAGGATCTCGTCGATCTTGGTCACAACCAACAGGGCCCGCTTGCGATTGAGCCTGGGCAACATGGGCGGCATCTTAGTACGTACGCTCGTCAAACCAACCAAGGTCGTCTGCCCTGGGCGCGGCACAAGCGCCGCTTCGGTCAGGTCCGGCTGCCCCCAGACAGTCCGATGTAAGGACAGCCGGTGTAGGGATTCTGGGGGAAGCGGATGCCACTGTGGGGCAGAGACTCGGCGGCTTCGATCCGTCGGATCGGAACAGTTCCGCGTAAAGAACTTCTCTGGTGCCAGCAATTGCCGAGCAGCTGCAAAGAGCTGTAAGTCGTTCGCCTGTGACCGACAATCAATCGCCATAGGGGGAGCGGTCCAACTAAAAAGATAATCATAAGCGCTTCTATGAGAAGGTCATAAAAGTCAAGGCCGACGTGGCGGCCCTCCTTTGTTTGATCTCCGTTTTGGTTGCGTGTGGGACGTCAGGTCCACCTTCCCTCCGTCTCTTGGTTTTTTTACCTTTCTTGTT
>WNFA01000181.1_pt1 | contig 48603 bp, 49 predicted proteins | sample 5400481 | NCBI WGS metagenome assembly WNFA01 (sample SAMN13153340, study PRJNA577476) | soil metagenome | isolation source: 120 cm saprolite under Douglas fir tree site 2 hole 1 replicate 2 | place: USA:California | collected 2015-04-18 | reverse complement strand
GAGGAGAACAGCTATGACAACAAAAGTGAGCCACGTGCCCAAAGGCGCCAATGTCATCTCGCCCTACCTGGTGGTCCGCAAAGCGGCCGAGATGCTCGACTTCTACAAGAAGGTGTTTAGCGCCACCGAGACCCTGCGCCTTAACCAACCCGACGGCAGAATCGGCCACGCGGAGATTACGATTGGCGGCGCATCGATCATGCTCGCCGACGAATTCCCGGAGAGGGGGATCGTTAGCCCGCTCACGATCGGCCCCGCGCGCTCACCGGTGGGGATTCATGTGTACGTCGAAGATATCGATGCCGTTTACAAGAAGGCGCTCGCGGCAGGCGCGACCTCGTTACGGGAGCCGGCGAACCAGTTTTACGGCGATCGCAACGCTCAGGTGATCGATCCGTCGGGGCATCTGTGGGACATCTCCACCCACATCGAGGATGTCTCAGCCGAGGAAATACAGAAGCGGTTGGCTGCGATGCCACAGCCGGAGAGATAACAGGGAAACCCAGACAGTCGGGTAGCCGAACGGCACTCCGCTTGGGCTGGCACCGTATCAAGATGGCGGCCCGGTTATTCCGTGGGAAGTGTGAAACCTTTCAAAGGTGCACGTGCTCGATGGCCGTAAGCTCAGCTGTGGGAATGTTGCCATCTTTGTGGCTCTGGCCCGTACGGCTGCGTGATGATCTCCAGCAGATGGCCGCTCGGATGGCGAAAATATACCCCACGTCCGCCGTACAGATGATTGATCTCGCCGGGACCGGCCAAGTCGAAATCCGCGTAGAATTCGACGCCCGCTTCGCGGATCCGCTGGAGCGCCGCATCAAACTCAGACTCACTAACCAGAAACGCGTAATGCTGTGGGCGGAAGTCGCTGCTATCGGAGAAATCCAGCGTGACGCCATTGCTGGTGATCACCGGCAGGAAATGCGCCCACTGCCGTCCGACTTCCAGCCCCAGGATACCAGCAAGAAAACGGGCCGACTTTTCTTTGTCGCGCACGGGGATAATGAGGTGATTTAGTTGCGCTATCATTTTGTTCGCCTTCGCCACTCGCTGTGCGAATGTCCTGGATTGACTCGAACCTGCCTTTGCGGACGTGAGCTGTCAAGGTTGAATGGCCGCCTTTTTCGCTGAAACTCCGATCCGACCTGAGTAAATATGAGTTACGTCGCAAAATGATCGCGCGAAGAGGGCCGTGGTGCCCCGGCCGGGAATCGAACCCGGATTGCCGTATGTCGCCAAGCGGAATCACTCAAAGTCCACACTGGTCGCACGAAACAAACAATTGAGACCGCTGACATTTGGCTCCGATTTGTGCAGTTTCGCCCTAGTTTGCGGCGAGTGTTGGTCAAATTTAGCCCAAGTGTTATTCGCGATCCCACGCGGACTCGTGGTCAGAGCCGATCCGTCAGGCCAGGAATGAGTGCTCAAAGTGCTGTTCAATTATAAGATCTATGTCGGTGCGCTAGACGAAAAAAAGCCGGAAAGCAGACCACCGATCGGGCTTCCGCAGATCTGCCTTTAACGAAATAAGGGGAGGGGAAGTGCTCTATATTCCAGAAAGTTAAACCCCACGTCTGACGTCGATGTTTAGTCTTCGATCAACAGCTTCAGTTTGCTAAGCCGCACGATGGCGGCGATTATTGAAACGTCGCATCGTTCAACCACGAGATTGATTAAACCGCTACCGGCCGGAGACTTCGCTGGAAATGGGAGATGCGCGCGAAATGTACGGGCGTATTCCGCAGACCAGGTGCGAAGTGCGCTCGCCGGCATCAGAATTGCGCCGCTGACCCATCCGGCCTGCCACTCCGTCCAGTCATTCTCTGGAGCGTTGATGATGTTCTCTCGATAGCAGGAAATTTAACCGGGAGTTCGATTTCGGATTTCGATTTACCATCGCACCAACACCAAGTGGTCCGCGAACGCGAGTTCGAGCCCGAACCGGAGTGCAAAGCGCTTCCCACGGTGCCGGGGCGGGCCGGTTCTACCCCGCGCCTTCACTAAACGCTCGGAGGTAGGGAGGAGGGTCTGAAACCGGCTTTTTTTTCGAATGAGGTATCACGTTACCGAAATTTGCTGCGCTCTGCGGGCCCGTTGTCCCACATCGCACCGTCCACCGAAACGTATCGATGAAGGCGATGCCGTCCCGCGCGTCACTGCGGTATGGTCCGCAGCAGAGCCACGGGGTTGCCAAAAGCGGCGCCCCAAAAATCGATGACGGAGGACCGCCCGATGAAAAGCTACTACGTAGGTCCTCGATGTGCACAGCCGAGAGAGCGTCTTCGTGGTCGAGGATGAGATGGGTGAGATCGTCGCGCGGGCTCGGGAGATCCTAACCGCATCGAGAGAGCTGAGGGACCACTGGGTGCAGTTCCCTTCCGACTGAGCCGCCTCTAGAGGGTCGCGGTAAGGGATCAACTGATCGCGAACCTCCTCGCCGCGGGGAAGGACCTGTCGGCGGGCTTGGAGGGAACCTCCGAGAGCGGGCGTTATGTCGCATCACGGCCTTTGTGTTGGCCTACGACCACCGGTTGTCGTCGCTTGGGCGCTACACTGACGGCTGTGCTTTCGGCGGCGACCTGACTCGCGTCGGCGAGGGTCGCGAACGCGCCGGGTCCGACGCGATAGATCGCGAAGCTGAGCGCGATCAGCGCCGGATACGCGGCCTCGAGCAGCAGGCGGTTGAGGCGGTGCAGAAGCGGACCCGATGCCCCCACCGCGAGGAGTTGCTGAGCCTCGTCTGGCAGCGTGATTGCGACGAAGCGGTCGGGACTGTAAAGCCAATCATCCGAAAGCTCGCGATCAAGGTCTTCAATCAGCGCGGCCATCAGATTGCTCGAAGGCGCGCCGCCGGCGTATGCGTCGATCAACTGCACGGTCGAAGGAGCGAAACCTCCGCGCAGATATCCGGTAAGTGGCTCCGCCTGATGTTGCGAGTTCAAGTGCGTTGTCAGCACGCCGGGGTCGAGAAAATCGGGCATCTGCAAGCGCGACACATCGTCAGGCGACGGCTGGAGTATCGGCCGTTTGTACTCGCCGCCCCCATATCGGCGCTGAAGCCGTAGTAGTAAGTCACCGTGACACCCTGACGCGGAAGTTGACCGGCGGGAAAGACGATTCGCCCGAGTACCGGGTCGACCACGATGGTGTTGCGCTGCGCGCGATAGCACCAATCGCTCAGATCAGCCGGTATCACCATCTCGGGCGGAATCGGCTGCATTTGCACGCCTTGTGGGCCAATCGGGCGCATAGACGGCAATGCTCTTACCTTCGCCGTAGTAGGCTACCGAAGCTTCGGTCTGGAGGGGCCGCAACTGCACGATTTTCTGCAGTGCCAGGCGCGGGATCTGCACGGGGAGGTTAATCTCCATGGCGACCTGGTCCGGGGGCTGCGGGTTGTTGAAGAGTGTCATGGCCGAGGATGCTGAAGCTGTAGCATTGGTCTTCGACACAACAAGCTGACGGCTGGCCTTGTCAGGAAAGCAGACAATAAGCGGTTAGCCGATTGGCTACCATGCGACTTACGGCGCCAAAAGGGGGTCGGCCATTAGCAGGAGGATCTGAGTGGACTAGCGCACTTGGAACTCTTCGCTGATTTCTTCTCCCGATTCGTTGACTACGACATAGTCGAAGTCGCTTTTTATGTTCCGCGCCTTAAAAAGATCGCGGAGTTGCTCGAGCTTTTGCCTCGTTTCGTCCAGACCCGCGCCCGTATGTCCCTGGAAAAGAAAGTTCCGTTGGCCTGGCTGCGTGCTGTTCTCCGCGAACACATAGATGTTGTCACCCTCGTAAACGATATGTTCGCCGAAGATCTTGACCCTGGTCTTGAGATCGTCGGCGTGAAGCCATTCGGCGAGTGTGCTGCGCACAATCTCGGAATCCGTCGTGTAGATTTCTCCGTAAAAGCTTGTACGATTCATAGTTTCCCAGTTATTTGCTAACGGGTAAGTCCGGCTGAAGTTCGAAAAGCGCTCCCTTGCTCAGTACCGAGACCGTCTCAATGTTGAGATCCGCGTACTTGCCGGCTATATGATCCCGAACAGTCTTGATGCTGCCCAGTACGTCGGAATGGGAGTTAAAGATGCCATTTGTGAAGGCCCGCGCGAAGCCTTTAGCCTGATTATTATAAATCGTCCCAGGGTTCCCATCAATATCAGCTACTATTTGCGCCAGTTCGGCATGGGCCTTGCCCGTGAGCGAGATGGGGACGTTATTTTTTCTGATTCTGCCGCTGAAGCGATCGATCAGGAGCTTATCAAAAATAGCTTGGTCGAGGAAAATGGCAATATCAACGTCATTGGCTGTCGGCTTGCGCAGAGCTGAACCCTGAATTCTCACGTCATCGGCGGGAAGACGAGCGGCCTGCACTTCGGCAATCAGATCGGCGCTGAATCTCTGGAACGCGCCAAGATCCGCAAACTTGAACGGGAACCCCCGTTTGCTGACGATGTTGGCCCAGTTATTCATCTGCTGAATGAGGTCGGCCGCGATGATCGGTTTTCCAGTCCTTGATCCGACATAAATGAAATCTTCAATCATTCTGTCCGAAAGACCGAGTTCCTTGCCCTTATTTATGATCGCCTCCAATTCGGCGTCGGTATAGCTCAACTGGAAGTCCGGCTGCGAAGCAATCCTGGCCTTAATGCGCTTGATGATGGCGTCCTTGATAGAGGCGATAACTTCCTTATGCGCTTCCTGCGCGGCCTCCTCTAGCTTCTGCTTCGTGATTTTCTCCTGTTCGGCCTGAACAAACTGCTTGGCGTGCTCCTCGGTCAGCGAGCCTTCTATTTTGTCCGCTGCTACCTTCAAATCGTCGTGATTTTTGGCCGCATCGACGTCCTTCAGGAAGTCGTCGATTTTGGAAGTGTACTCCTCGGCGAGGCGGTCGATCTCCGCTGGCACTTCGGTCTTAAGCGCATTGACGAGCCTGGTGCGGTAGCCTTCGATGGCGGCGCGGCCTTCTGGCGTTTTCAGGAGTTCGCGGAAGTTGACCTTCTGCTCTGGCGGGAGCTTTGATTGGTCCAGAAAACTGCCGCCGCCGGTTTCCAGTTTGTCCACAAATTGCTCGGTGCTAAGCTTGCTCAACTCGTCGCCAGCGCCAATAGCTTTCCGCTTGGCTGCCTCCGCCACCTTGCCCACCTCCGTTTTCAGCGAGCCCATTTCCGCCGTGATCTTGGGTTTGATTTCGTAAATGGATCCCTTGAGTCGAACTCGCTCGCGGAAATTTTTGATCGACGTGGAGATCTTTTTCACGGTCTCCGGGAACAATGCTTTAGCGGTGAAGTGCAGGACTGCCGCGACTACAATGAGCGCGAGGCCCACAATTACGTTCGTTCTGGCCGCGGCGGCTAATTCCACGTTGCGTTTGAATTCTTCGGGAGTCTTGGCTTGCGATGCTGCCTTGATCCTTAGCTCGGATTCCGCGAGTGAGAGGGTAAGCGTCGCGCCTAGAAGAACCCCTGCCGCCGCCGCGATCGTAGCCAACTCGCCAATACCCGTGAACCATGAGGCGACGTAGATGACGCCCGCGAGCGCGAGCAGCCATCCAGAAAGTTTCGCTCCGGCACCAGTACCGGCGGCCCACCGGGCCCAAGTGTTTGCGTCTCCACTAGCGGCTTCCTGGAGATCTTTGCCAATCGCGCTGAAGGTCTCGCCGGTGTTGAGCAGAAGCGCGGACTTGGCGAAGTCCTTCGCCGTCTGGCCCGGGTGCTCCTTCATGTACCTCAACTGGGCCTCGGTCAGCTCGCTCGTCATTCTCCGAGCCAGGGCGTACCGGTCGGATTCCGACATTGTGGCGATGGATGCCTCGTCCAGCCCCTTCCACTTCTCGTCGAGGGTCTCCTTGATATCCTTCTCTTTCCCGCCAACGCGCTGTTGAAGTTGCTGATCGAGCGCCTTCTTCAGCTCTTCGCGGCGGGCCAAAAACAGGTCGACTGACTTCTCGAACAGGTCCAGATCCGCTGTTGCTCTGATCGTGAGCAACTTATAAGCGGCGAGATCCTCAGGCGTAAACAACTTGAGTTTTTCGGCAATCCGCAGTAGGTGCTGATAGTCCACCGGCCGATAGGAGCTCTCGGGGCCTAGCAGCTCCTTCATTGCCTTTGGAAGTGCTTCGAGCGTGGCCTTGTCTTTGAGAACGTCCGCGAGAGCCTGTTCCCACATCCGGCTCTTGCCTTCCTCGTCTGGTTTGATCTGCCTGCCGGGCCTGTCGCCGGAGCGCTCGGAATATCGCTTGTTCGCCTCTGCGGTGATCTCCTGCTTCTGCTCCCCTTGAAATCCCGCGTAGGTCTTCTTGCTCTGTTCCCGCTGCTGTTTCAGTGCTGGGTCGGTTTTACTTTCAACGCTGGACCTGGAAACCTTCAGGGTTATCTGCTTCCCACGAATCGTGGCGAGGTCCGGCGGGCTTCCCTCCCAATGCCATGCCGTTTGCTTGTCCTCGCCAAATACATACATGTCGAACAGGCGAAAGAGTTCCTCCTCCGAACGCACACTGTCAGGCACATGAAAGGTAAAGGTAATGAACTCACTCGTGGTGCCATTCTTGCGCTGGATCAGCCCGCCCGTGGCTCCGGCACCCTGTTGCACAACGTGAGCGAGTTCATGGGCAAGGAGACGCTGGCCCGCGAGCGAACTCGGATCGTACTTTCCTGGCCCGAAATAAATGTCCGCACCGTGTGAAAATGCCAGGGCATTCAAATCACGGTTCATCGCGGCGGAGGCGCCGTCTGTATGGATTCTGACCTGCGAAAAGTCCGCGCCGATCTGCTGTTCCATATAGGCACGTAGGGCCACATCCATTGCCTGCCCGCCCGATGATGCTGAGGCCAGGGCACTTTCGATGTCGTCGGCATGAGTCGTCTTTGCAACGAACGCCAAGACCGTACCCTGACTCTGATCGCCTGTGGCCCTTTGCTGAACGACAGGAGCACGCAAACCGGAAAGCATGAATGCTGACGGACTCTCGATCGTCTCCGCCACCCGTTCCGCTTCGGCTTCCAGGGGATCGTCGGGAGCGCCAATCTTCACCCGATGCGACGATTTGGCAGCGATCGCCCGTTCTTGCCCCGAGCTCTGCTGGATGACGTGGACTAACTCGTGGGCTAATAGCTTTCGACCCTCCGCCGTATTGGGTGAGTATTGCCTCGAACCAAAGACGATATCGCGCCCCAAAGTGTAGGCGCTGGCAAGGATCTCCCGCGCAGATGCTGCCGCCTTTGTGTCGGTGTGAATCCTTACATCGCCGAAGTTCCGGCCCAGGCGCCGTTCCATGAAAGCTCGTGTTCTTGTGTCCAGCGGCTGACCCGGATCCAACTCGGAGACAAGTCTCTCGGTGGCTTGCGCTTCACCTATCGCGCCCAAGCTCGGGGCGTTAGGTGGTGCTGCAGTTTCGTTGCGGGTGTGCTCGGGACGCACGCCCGACAAGCGCTGTTGGAGCCCGCCGCTCGCAGGAGGAGTGCGCGCAACCGGCTCGCGCATACTTTGGATCGTGTCCGTAACACGGTCCGCTTCATGCTCCGGCGGATTATTGGGCTCACCAACAACCAGTTTCGGATGGATGGAGTACTCTTTTCGTGATGTTCCCAGCCGGGGGGCGAGCGCGTCCGACTCGGACCGCCGGGCAACCTGAGTTCCTACCACTCTTTGACGGTCAAAACCCTCATTATGCCTCGTCTCGAACAGCTTTCTGGCGGTCGTCGCAAACCTAAATTCGCCAGATGATATCGACGAGTGCGAAGCCAAGCGCGAGAAGTCCTGAACCGTGTTAGTTTCCACAAACTGGACACTCGGCGAGTCTGCCGGTTCCTCGGGGCGCTTCGACTCGCTCCTTTCTATTGGCGGCGCGCCCTGCTTAAAACCGGGTCTTCGATAATCCGCGGAATTTGTTGAACGTTCGGCGTGATGACGATTATCGCGACAGTGAGTGCATTCGCCCCCGGCGATCGTATGCTGACCGCAGGCGCACTGACGCTGGAGCAAGCCGTCGGCCTGCGGTCCGATTGCTGGCGTTGTAACCGCCTCTCTAGTCGCCAAAGTCCGTTCGCTCACCTTGCCCTTCCTTGCAACGGTCCAGGGACCTCGGCGTTACGCCGACCGACTGGTCCTGGGCAGCGCTCCCACCGGAGTGGCCCATTTGCGACAGGCGAACATCCGCGCGCAAGGTATTCCCGGGATCTCATGGCGGCTGTTCCGGAGGACAGACAGCCACCGGCTTTATAATGCAGCGGCAGTCGGTGAGATTAGCGCCTGGCCCTCGGCGTGCCAGCGGCGCGAAATGGTGGTGCGTGCCGCGTGGAGGTAATTCCGCGCCGATGGGATTTTTGCTCAGATCAAGCCGCTCGCTGCCATCGGCATTCAATTCGTGGGGCCAGTCGATGTCACCGGTCGCCGTGCGCGCCGGAATCAGCCAGTAATCGCCGGCGTGGTAGTCGCCACCTTTGGCGAACCAGATTTGCACGTCATCTTCGACATCGGTCCACCGCTCTTTGAGGCCATCATCCGTATCGACGTGCTCGACTAAGGGTATCGCGCCTCGCAATGTGGCGTCTCCAGCCTGATCCCACCGCCGCAGGATCTTGTTGACGCCGGCGTTATTAATCGAGGTGGTGCCGTCAAGGGTTACGACCAGCGAGTCGCGATCGATTCCGGAGACCTTCAACAACGGTGCAACGATATTGTGCAGGACACTGTCTTCGTCGAGGACTTCGACCCAGTTACCTTCCTTAAGACCCGACCTCTCGTCCCGGCCCAGCGTCGCGAGCGTAACGCGAGTCTGGGTCGCTCCGGCAAGCGCAATATCGAGTATCCGGAAGATCACGGAACCATTCTCGCGTGACCATTTGATGGTGGCGGCCGGCGCCGTTCCGATTCCGTCAGCCTTTCCGCCTTGGTGAACCTCGATGCGATAGAGTTGGTTTTCAGGTCCGCGGTAAACGGCGTCCGGCGGAATAACGCACAACTCCGTCTGCGGCTGATCCTGCCGGGCGCGCGCCCGCATCCTGCCTGTGCCGATTTGTGGCATTCCATTGGTCGCGCTGCAGGCGGGGGCGTTGGCACTATCCATGGGCTTGAGCACCTTGACCTGCCATATGATCTGCGACCGCGCGGCGGTGTCGGGTCCGCCCAAAGCAACCTCGCGGATATGTCCATCTTCGACATAAGTGATGAGCCGCTCCCACACGTCGAGATAGAGGAGATATGCGTCCGCTTTCAGCTCGTCGAGCGACGCCGAACTATAACCGGGTTGTTCGGTGTAAAGGATCGGCGCCTCGTTCTCGACCAGGATGCCGTCCACGTAGTAGTCGCCGGCACCGATCACGATGTCTCCGTTCTTGACCGCGTTGGCCAGCACGGTCCTGCGGCTGTCATCTATACCCGTGATCTTGGATGCGTCGGTGAAGACTTCGAATCCTTGGGTACTGGACGGCGCGCCGTGCGGACCGATGAGGTCGCGGGCGAGCGCGCGGATGGAGTGCAGCACTATCGCCGATTGCTCGTTCCAATCGGCATCGAGTTGCACGCGGCCCTGCTGCAACATCACGCGGCTGTAGTGCTTACTCGATTTGAAAGTGTCGCGAGTAAAATCGCCTCTCATGGTGGTCTCCTAGTCTGCGAAGAGAATTCCCGTTTCCATCGCGGCGGGAGTGTATTCGGCGAGTCGAGCGGCAAGATTGGCGGTCCGCTGCGGCTCGAAGAGGTCGTGAAAGGCGCCCATTTCGGACTCGTCATCGGCGCCCCGCTTGATCTCGTTCGCACATTCGTGGGCGAGTTGACAGTAGTCGGGCTTCCCGTAGCGGATGCTATTGAAGATCGGGCGCGCTCTTGCGATTTCGCGCGCCTTGCTAGCGGTTGGCTCGGTTGTCGGAAGGGGTGGAACCCATTCGTCGACCGCCGCAGCAGCAAGCTCCGGCTGGCAATGGTAGCGGGCCGGCGTGCGCGATCCGGGCGTAACGTAACAGAACCGCACGCATCCCTCCTGCTTGCGCGCGACTCGAAGTTCACTCATGAAAATAGAATTCTCTGCGAGCCCGATCGCGTGCACGTTGGTTTGCCCGAGGACCGTCGTGCGGATTATTGAGACCCGCGCAAATGCGAGTGGCAGCGTCGGTGCTCCAATCGCCGCTCGGTCAATGTGCGTAGCGTCGACGATGCTGTCGCTGATGTAGATCTCGTTGGGATCGGTCGCGGTTTCGTTCGCCACGACTTCGATCGGGCCGATAATCGTATGACTGATGTTGACCTTGGCGCTGCTGCTGATGAGCTCCAGGCTCGGTTCGCCGGGCCGGAGTGGCTCACAATCGCAGTCAAGACCCAGGCCTGGAACCAGTGTGCAATGCCGGATTGTGACGTCGCACATATCGCCCGCGGCAATGCCTTCGGAGTCCGCAGGGTCAGGCCCGTTGACCAGGATTCCGTGGCCGATAACCAGGAGACCGTCGAGAATGAAACGGCTGTTGCGCGCCCCTGAAACGGTCAGCGCGCTCACCCTTCCTGGCAGGTGCTCGGGCAGTGACATTACGGGGCGCGTGCGCTCGGCAGCACGAATCTGCAACGATTGATAGGCGCCAAGCACGACGTTTAGAGGCTCCGCATAGACGCTCGAGTCGGTGAACTCGACAATGCCGTAGCGAGGCTTGTCGTTCTCCCATCGCTGAAGTGCGTCGCCGAGCGTGGCGAGGGCGTCAGGGCCAACGCGATAAATCGCATAACTCAGCGCAATCAACTGCTGGTAAGCGGCTTCCAGAAGCAGGCGGTTGAGCCGATGCAGCAGCGGGCCGACTGCGCCGGCCGACAACAGTCGCTGAGCCTCGTCGGGCAGCGTGATACCGAGGAAGCGTTCATTGTTATAGAGAGCATCATCGGAGAGTTCTCGATTGAGGTCCTCGATCAGCGCGTCCATCAACTCGCCTGAGGGCGCTCCGCCTCCGTATGCGTCGATGAGTTCAAGCGTGGCCGGTGCAAAACGGCCGCGCAAATAGCCTGCGAGCGGTTCCGCCTGATGCTGGAAGCGGCTGACCAGATTCACAGGATCGAGAAAGTCAGGCATCTGGAAGAACGACATGTCGTCGGATGATGGCTGGATCAAAGAGCGCTTGTACTCGCCACCGCCCATGTCGGCGCTAAAGCCATAGTAGTAAGTCACCGATACGCCGTGCCGGGGGAGTTGACCGGCGGGGAATACGATTCGCCCCAGCACCGGATCCACTGCGACGGTGTTGCGCTCGGCGCGATAGCGCCAATTACTCAGGTCGGCAGGTATCACCATGTTGCGCGGAATCGGCTGTATCGCGCCCCTAGCGGGCCAGTCGGGCGCGTATATCGCGATGCTCTTCTCCGCGCCGTAATAGGCCGCGGAGGCCCGGGTCTCGAGGGGCCGCAGCTGCGCGATCTCCTGTAATGCCAACCGCCGGATCGGCACCGGCAAGTTGATCTCGGCGGAAACATGCTCCAGGTCGCGCCGCGACTTGGTGAACAGCGGGGTATCATGACCAATTACGCTAAAGCTGAAGCATTGGTCCTCGATGCAGCAGGCCAACGACTTGGTGACCGAGTATGGTTTAAGCCGCCACACAAACACTCCCACGCTTGGAATGTTGTAGCGTCCGATCTCACGATGTGAATTGATGCGACGAACGTCAACCGTGTGCGCGCTCGTGTCGAACGGTCCGTCCACCAGGTCGAGAGGGTTCGGGTCGTGGACATCTATGATAAGACCGCGATCGGAATGCCGGTGGTCGAGATGCTGTGTCCATCCTAGCAGCCGGTAGAACTCCACCGCACGTGCCGGCCAACCGGCGACATCGTAAGCGAGTTCCTGCAGAACGACGAGCGTGCCCTTGCGGCGGCGCAGCGCGATCGTGTTGGCAACCTCACGCCGGGGAATCAAGATCCGGTTGTCGCCCGCACCCTCGACCGTATTCGGCGGCTGCGGGTCGCCGGCATCGTGGACCGGCCGGTAGCCGATCAGATCGCCGATGTACGGCACGGCCCAATCGTCGCAGGTCTCAATGAACCAGTTAGCGTAGAGGCGGGTGATATCGTCGTCGAGGACGTTGGCCTGCTCGTTGATGATCGCCAGTAACGCGCGCAGCGGATAGCCCTGCTCCGCGTCGCGCATCCGGTGGACGGCGGGCAGCAATTCATGCAAGCGATTGACCGAGCCGCTCATGCTTTCAACTCCTGCAGAATCAGTGTGTCGGGGACATCGGGCATCAGATACGCAATCTGTGCAGGTAAGATCCGGTGTTGATTATCAACGCGGGCGGGACTCACCGTGATGCGATCGTCACGTTGGAGCTGCGCAGCCTGCTGCTGCGTGAAACTTGCCGTCGCCGCTGACTCCGAAATCGCAGTGAAGGCGTCCACTTTAACGTAGGCGACGCCGGGCGCTTGTTGAATGACGGCAGTTGCTGCGGCCAGCAGGGCGTCTTGCCCGAGGTCGCGCTTTTCGAAACTGAACGCGTCGAGCAGCTTCGCCCGGATCTTGGGTTCCTGGAGATCCCAGCTATAGTCGGGCGCCATGAGGACCTTGGCACTTATTACGATTGCCAGGCGGTCGCGAACGTCGACCCTGATCGGCAAGAATGGATCGCCGTAGAGATGAAGCGCAGCGACGAGATTACGGTATAGGTCTGACGTCGTACTGATGGGAATATCGCCTGCGCCGGCGATTGTGACCTGAACAAGGCGGCGGAAGCCGTCGCTCAATTCCACGGCCGCGGTCTTCCCCACGCCGGCAAACGTGCGCGAGAAATCGGCGTAGTCCTGCACCGAAACCAGGCGGCCCAGCGCCATCACCGCCATCGGGACATTGCCGCGCGCCTGATCGCGAGTCTCGGCGTCGGCGCCGCCGGTCGCCGGCATGGGGTTGATGACCGTTTTGGCGCCGAGCGGCCGCGTCGCGATGAGACTGATCTGCTGCGCCTTCACGTTCCCGGCCGCACCGATCTGTTGGCGATACACTGCGGTCAGATTGTGCTGTCCGGTTGGCGGACGGGCTCCCGAAGTTCCTGTGCCGAAAATCACACTTGTCTTCGCGTTATCGTCTGTGCGGGTGATGTAGACGCGGTCATTCGGCCCCAGCCCCGCCAGGCTGTCAACTTCGTGCCACAGCACGTCGTTAACCCGCACCCGCAGTGTGCTGCTGATCCCTGAAATCGTCGGAGCCGAAACATAAGTGAGGGGCGCCTGGCTGAGTTTGAATAGCTGCATGCTCTGGCTGGCGTCGCCATTGCCAAGCGTTTCCTGCCGCGTCTCGCCGTTGGTCGCGCGAATGACGTTGCCGTAGATGGTGACTGTATCGCGCTTGTAACTATACGCGAGTCCCGGAACGTTGCCGCTGCCGTCGGGCACCGGCGCGCTGTTGGCGATATGGATGAAGGTATGGATCCGGTCACCCGGGAGATCGCCATCGTTTGGTATCTTGGCCACCGACTGCTTGACCCCCGCGAGCATCACGAGTTCGGCCGCCTTAATCCCTGCTATCGGTTTACGCGATGAATCGAGGACATCGGTACGATCGCCGGTTACGATGAGCCAGCGTCCTGGCTGCAGATCACGGTAGAGCTCGCCAAGTTCGATATCGGCACCCTTGATATCGTCGGTGACCGGCGCCTCGGCAAGGTCGAGTCTCTCGCTGTGCGCATAGACACGGGTGGTGCGCACTGTGGTAAACGGTTCTTTCGTCAGATCCTTAATCCACGGGTCCACAAGGTTGACAAGCGTTGTCTGCCCGCTCAGGCCGTAAGCAGCCAACGAGCGCTGGACGATGCTGTACCCTGAAGGCTTGATGATAGTTGGCAACTGGTTCGGCCTTTCGATCACGACATAAGAGTCCGGCGCGATATCGTACTTATTGTCCAGATAAAGTTTCTTTTCCTCGTGGTGTTCCGGCGTTACGACGGGTTCCGCGGGCTCCGCCGCAGCGACGGCAATCACGCCGATCGGCTGGGGCGGTGGGGGTTGGGCCGGTGTTTTCCACGGGTCGGTGTTCCACGGGTCGGTGATCTTCCACTCTTCCATGTCGGGAAAGTTGTGATCTTTGTAGCCGTTGAAGCGCAGCGGCGAATTGTGTCCGAACGGCGCGGCCGACACCCGCAGTGCATAAACGATGATGCCGGTCGAGCGGCGAGGCGGGATGTTCCGCCATGCGACGTATAGCCCGTCGGTGAAAGCCGGTTGCAGCGCGACCAGCAGGCGCGGCGTAGCATCGGCCTCGGCTGCGAAGGTCTGCTTGATATCGCGCGGCAACTGCTGCGCGCCAGCCGGCGTCAGTGACGGCGGGACCCTCAGGCCTCCTGTTATCGCAACCAGCGGGTTTCGCTTTTCGATTGCGGCTGCTTCCGCGGCCGTCGGCGGCGCCCCTCCAGACCCGGACCCACCACCGAGACGCGCGTTGAGAGCACGCAGTTCGCTGATCTGCTCACGGATCCACGGCGCGAGGTTGGTATAATTATTCTGCACCGCGCTGCGAAACTCCTGTTCGAGCGCCGGGAGCGCGACAGTTTGAAGATGAGCCGCGACCGCGTCCGGCTCGCCGCCGGCCAGGCTCGTGATCCGCTCGATGATCTCGAGCACCCGACGGGTCATGGCAGCGTTGGGGGCGACCGCGAAGCTCTCCACCGCGCGGTAACGGTCGGCGAACGCTTGGATTTCGTTGGCCACTTGAGGAGTCGAGAGCCCGGCTGTGGCGGCTGCACTTGTTGGCGTTCGCAGCCATACGGTGGTGCGGTCGTTGGCGGTATCGACATCCACCCGCGCTACCCGCATCAATTTCAAACCCTCACCGAGATCAACCAGCAGCGGGTCCTCAGGATTGAGTCTCAGGTTCGCGCCCTTGAGAAACAGCCCGTTGCTCAGGATGGAGTCGGGAGTCTGCGGCTGTGTCATCCGTGGCGGCAGTGTATTCCAATCGAATCGCGCTTCGACGGGATCCGCAGTCTCGAACGCCTGCATCTGCTCTCCCGGACCCGGTATACTGTTCGAGCGCGTGCCGACCGGAATCGTCACCGGCACCGAACCCTGTTCAATGGTGTAGGCAAGGTAGACAGTGGAAGCGACGCCCGGCCGCAGCGCATAGCCCACCAGGCGTGCGAGTTCGAGGATCGATCGTCGTTCGAGCGCGGTGCGCAGGTAACCCTCATTCGCGATCCGCTCCTGGTAGAACGTCAAGACATCTCCAAGGATCGCCCATGCGTCGAGCAGTGCGATCGCCGGATCGCTTTTTTCTCTGGTCGTCAGGCGCGCAAGCTCAGGGTAGTCGGCGCTCGCCACCCGCGCCTGCATCGTCTCGAAGAATGCGGCATAGGTGCCGGCTCGGTATTGGATCGCGCTTAGCCACGGTCGGTTGGCTATGGAAAGGGGCGTGACGACGCGCGGTCCGATACAGCAGTCGCACGGCTGAGTCGCGCACGCACAACGCGGATTCCTGGCTGGCAGATTCACCGTCCGCCTCTCATGATCAGTTGAAGCTTGCCGTTTTCGGGGAAGTTCGGGTCGTTATCGAGTTGCGCGATCTCCATGGTGGCCAGTGGCAAGACGCCGTTCTCGATCTCATGATTCGGGGGCGCATCGAGACGCTGAAATCGCCGCACCTTCACCGTCTCGACCCCCTCCACCGCCATCGCCGCTGCCACGATCTGTGAAAGGTAGATACCTTCGCCGAAAGTCAGCCGGTCCGGATGAAAGAAGCCGAAATTGCCGTGGGCTAGACGACGACTGCTGAAGACATCCAGGAGTACGGCTTCGACCTGTCCGCGCGCGTAATGCGGCAACACACAGACTTCCATCGCGAGCCAGATCGGAACGTACACGGCAGGCGCGACCGCGACGTCATGACCCATCCGGCGGTAGCGTTCTAAGCGGCCATCGACTTCCGCGAGCAGTGCTGGCGTCGGGCTCTCTGTATGCAGCGGATCCACCGCCACGTGCGCTTCGTACCAACTGCCGGTCCATTCAAGCTCCGTCGCCGCACGCTGAAGCGCGGGATCCTGACCCGCGAGTAATGTATAGTCGTCGGCAGTTATCGCCCGCTCGAGCTTTTTGCGAAACGCACCCGACGCGAACAATTTGACTTCCGCGATCGGCTCCGGGTCCGTGCCGCCGACGGCCGGCATCGGATTACGCGGCGCTAGCGTTGCGTCGCTCAGGCGCTCATCGCCGCGCAGTACGAGGCGGTTGATGGTTTCGCGGCCAACATTGCCAGCCGTCCCATTGCCAACACGGTATTTCGCATCGAAGATTGTGCCGCCGTCCGGCTGACGGCCGAGTTCCCCGTCGCCGAAACGCAAATTGCCGAACCCGTCGTCGTCCATCTCGACTACAAAGGCGCGATCGTCGCCACCCCTTTCGAGCAAATCGTAGAGCGGCGTCCATTCGACCGCCGAATCCGTTCCTGTTACGGTGGTTTCGACGAGCACCACCTGGGGCAACGCCGCGCGCGAATCCTGCGCGGTGGCGGCACTGGCTGATGCGGCCGGGTCGGGCGGTTCGCGGAAGGAGAGCGGTCCGTTGCGAAGTTTCGGTTTGAATGGAAGCGACGTTGCCGTGCTTTCGACCACAGTTCCGTCGCATCCGCATTCGCCCTCCGAGTCGCCGGGCTGCACGGGGCCCAGCGGCTCGTGCACCGAGCGTCCGTGGTCGACCAGAATCACGTTGCCACGCGCGACACTGACATTATCGATCCGGCGGCAATCCGGTGCGGGCAACCGCGCGGAGACGCACAACGAAAACGATAGCGCGTCCTCCGGGGCCCATTCGATTTCGATCAACGGTTGATTGTTGATGACCGGATCGATGTTGGAGGTGACTTTCGTCAGCCGCACGGCCCATCGATGGGCCGGATCCGCGTCCGCCGGTTCGCCGGTGGTTGGACCAAGCACCTCCTCGAAGATAAGAATGCCGCCCGGTGCGAGCTTCGGTGGCGGTTGCGAATTTGCTGCAGCGACTGCCGTAGCTGCTTTCCCCGCCGTCGTATCTGCGGCGCTGCCGCCCACCGTTGTGGATTGCCGCGGGTCGATCAACGTGGCACGAGTCGCGCCGGCGGGAATGCAACATTCGTTGTCACCCCAGGTGTAAAAATCGATTTCGGAGAAAACCGCGTAGAAGGAAATCTGTTGCTGGGTCGCCGCCAAAATTGGCTCGAACACTTCGTAATCGCTTTGCGGAAACGGTTCGAGGTCGGTCTCGCTCAGTACGCCGCCCGCCGGGAGTTGCAGAAAACCCGTGATGAAATAGAAGCTTCCGGCAGCGAATGTCTCATCAACTCGCGTCGCCACTGTCACCCATGCACGTGCGTTGCAGCCCTCGTGCATCCGGTAATCGACCAGTCGTGCATGACGGCGTACCGAGATGCGCAGGCGCGCCGTGTCGAGGTACGCCTCGGTCGCAACCGCGTCTTGGTAGTAGCTCAAGTAATCCGCGGCGTAGGCGAGGAGTTCGACCAGGGTCACGCCAATGTCGGGCACAAGGACCTCGTTCCAGTCCGGCATCGTGAGCGCGAGACGATCCAGGATTAGCTGGCGGAAGCTCGCGTAGTCTTTCGCTAGATAGTTTATTTCGGGCGCCGGCTGCACTTCGGGAGGGCAAACCTCCGCCACCTTGCAATCGAGATCGCTCGGACATCCGGCCTTGAAGCTGAAGGGAACGCAAGTGTAACGCGGATCAAAGCCGCGATAGGGACGGTATTTCGCGTTATCATACGGTTCGCCTCCTGCGCTCGCCGTAGCTGCGAGGATACGGCTGGCGATTCGCGGATCGCCCTGCCTTCCGGCATCGGTAGGCGCCACCTTTTCAACGATGCACAGGCAGTAGGTCGAGAAGTCTCCCGGTTCGTCGACTTCGACTCTCAGGCAATCGTCGAGTTCGAGATCGTGAGCGCGATCGATCGTGATCCTGAGCACCTTGATGTCGCGGATGCGGCGGCCGCCCTCGATCAGGATATTGTCGACGGTGAGATGTTCGGGAACATCGCCGAAGAAGTGCACGCATAGCGAAAGCTGGTTGTCCGCAACTTCGACGTAGTCGATGCCGTTCCAGTTCGGATTGTCGAACAGCAGCTTTCGCCGTAGATCCTCGCTGCAGACAAGCTCCGCGGTGAACATTATGCGGTCCCCCTCGTGAATGTCTGCTGGCGCACCTCGCCCGTTGCCCGAATAGCGTAGGTGATGGCGACCGTCAGCGTGGCGTCCTGGCTGGTGACGTCTAGCGCGCGCACTTCGATGATGTCGCCGAGCCAGCGATCGATTGCCGCCTGAACCGAAAACTGGAGAGCGCTCGCGAGCTCTTCGCTGTTTGGCGCGAAGATTAACTGCATGATCCCACTGCCCAAGTCGGGACGGTTCACCCGTTCACCGGGGCTCGTGAAGAGCAATTGTTCTATCATGTCGCGGATGTGATCGCCCTCGCTGGTCGAGGCAGTCCTGCCGCGATTGTCGAAATGAAACGGGTAGTCGACATTCATGAGGCGATTACGCGCACCTGGATGGTGCTCACGGTCGGCGGACCCTGTGGGATCTGCTCAACGCTCTGACAAATACCGGCGCCGACCCCGGGTCCAGGCGGCGTCTGCAGCAACACGGGACTCCCGGCCACCAGAATCCGCGTCGACGGCATGCTCCATTGCACCTTGACGCACGGCTGCGGCTTGGGCACTGGAGGAATCTGGAACGGACAGCCGGCGACAACAATCTGGTTGGTCGTTATCGCTACCGGCTGCGCGCTGACGGTGACCCGCGGCTGTGTCGGCGCGGTGGTCGCGGGCGCCATGTGCGTGCATTGCATTACTGCGCCTACATGCAAGATTAGTCCGGGCATTTGCTTGCTCCCTTTGCTCCCCCTCAGGTCAGGATCGTCAACGCCCCTACGTTGAAATCGATCTGCTTGCCGACCATTGCGATGGTCGCGCCCTTGCCGTTCGACAAGTAGATGCCGCTGTCGTTGACTACGATCATCGCACCGCTGAACGAGCGTAGGACGATCCCGCCGGTGGCCGGCGACGGCGGCATGTCGCTGATCATGATCATGTGCTGGGCCAGCGATTGAATGACGATATTGGGATCGGCGGGGTTCCCCAGAAGAGCAAACTTCGGAATGTCGGCGGTTGAGCCCCAGCGGCATCCGGTCCAAATCGGCTTGTCGGGATCGCCGTGCTCGAACTCCACCCAAACGCCTGCACCGATCGGCGGCACCATGTAGACCCCCATTGGCGGTCCGGTCGGCCCGGCCAGCGGAACGCACGGTTCGGCCCAGGTCGTCGGCAGCACTGAGAGCACGTCGGGTACCACCAATTGGAGTCGCCCGCGGGCCTCCGGATCGATGTTTTGCAGCACCGTTCCCTGATATTTGCCCCAGTATTTTTCTTCTGTCGAATCGCTCACGGCAACACCTTCGGTGTGTTCGAGATCAACCCGTCACGCGAGAGCGTGAAGTTCTCTTTGTAATCTCCGCGCTTGATGCTGTGGGTGACCGTATCGACGTAGTACAGTCCGTCGTAGGCTAGCCCCGCGCCGCGTACGCCGACCATCATGCGCGATCGCAGGACGTGGCCGTAGCGCAGCACGTCGAGCGAGCCAGTCGCGCTAATCGCTTCCGCGTTGTTCATCAAGTAGCCGACGATCCTTTGCAGCGCCGTTTGTGGATTTTCGGATGCAAGATTCTTCGAAAATTCGACTCTTGCCGGCGGCGTCGGACGCAACCCCATGGGCGGTTTGAAGATATTAATGTTCGGCACCGGAAGCGGCAGCGGAATCTTATGGGTGATCGGATCCATGATGGTGACGATGCGAACTCTCTTCGCCAGCCCGTCCAACGAAAAGCTCAGCGACTCGACGTTGGTGTGCGCATCCATGTTGATGTTCAGCGCCGGCTGGGGAATCGGCAGGCGGATGTCAGGCCCAAAATACGCGATGCTCTGACCGGGAAGCGGTCCCGGTTCCACGTAGAACACGTAACCGGCCTGGCTCGCGAGTCTCTTGATGTACGCGCGGTCGGTCACCGTCTGGTACCGGATTTTTTCTATCGGCGTTTCAATCGTTGGGAAGGCAGGCGGAATGACTATCGGAACCACTCCGAAGGTGAGGTACGGCGCGAGCACCGTATAAATCTTCGCTGTATCAGGCATCGGCAGCGGCCGCTTGATTTCGATGACGTCCATCAGGACACTGAGGTCTTCGCCGGTGACGGTGAGCGTTGATTGGCCCGGTTCATTGCTCGGCGTCAGTTCCTGGCGCGTGACCATGCCGTCCATCAGAACGTTGGGAAACCCGCCGAGGGTCACGATGACGATCACGCGGGTAGTGATCGGGTCGAAATAACCGGCCGGAAGCAGCGTCGTCAGCAACGGCGACTTCTTGCTCACCGCGAAGGTGAGTTGAAAGCCGCTGCGGTCCTTGCCGCTCGTCACCTGGACACTGGTGAGCGCGTCGGTGACCGGCTTGGGCGCAGGAATTGCCAGCGCCGGGCCGATCATCAGCGTGAGATGGATTCCCTTAAGCATTCGGCGGAATCCCTGGTATCCCTTCTGGCAGGGTGATGCGGATCACGCGGCCGATAGTCGCCACCAGATCGTCCGGCCGCCGCGCCCGATTCGCGTCGCATACCCGCCAGAACTGCAACGGATCGTCCATGAATTGCGCGGTTACATTGTCGAGACGATCGCCTTGCCTGACCCGGTAGGTCTGCAGCAGTGCGAAGCGCTCGGGCTGCGGCACGAAGCGGCGCGTGAGGTAGACAATTGGCCTGCCATCGACCGGTTCGATCGTTGCGGTGTCGAGCCCGTAATAACGACTGGTAGGCGGATAAAGAATCTGGTTCATGGGTTACCCTTGATACCGAGGGCATCGAGTGAACCCGCAACCATCGTTGCGAGCTGCTCCTTTTGCTGCAGGTAACTCATGAAGAGATTGCCACCCTTGTTGTCAAAGCCAAGATCGTCGACCGTCAGCACGCGCATCCCGAGGCTTACCTTGGCGCGGATTGGATTGAGCGCCGGGTCAAAGGCTTCCTCGGTGATGGCGAGGTCGGTGATGCGCACCGGCACGATGCGGTTCTTGCTCCAAACGAACAGCGTCAACGCGGCCTCAACCGGCGCGATCTCGATATTGCCCGAGGAGGCAGACGAGTTGTTCGTCAGCAGCGTCTGGCTGGAGGGATAAACCATCGTCTCTAGCGCCGCGAGTTGTGGATGGATGCCCAGTTTGATTGCTTGGCTATCGCCCGCAGCGAGCTGATCGGTGGCGTCGATTTCCGCCTCCAGCTTGATCGATTCGATCGGCGGACCTTTGAGCCGCAGCACCTCGATATGGTCGCCCGACTCCTGTCCGCCACCTTTGATTTGCAGCGTGCGCGTGAGCGAATCGGGGTTGTACTGCAGCGTTATCACACGCAGCAGTTGCGAGGTCGCGGGGTCAAGAAGGACCAGGCCTCCGCGTATGGTAACGGGAGAGATCGCCATGGCTAAAACTCGAACGAGACGTCCTTGTCAAAGAGTTTCTGGGTCACGCATATGAGCGTGTCTGATCTCTGAAAGCCGTCGTTCCCGCACGCGTAGTTGCACGTCATTTGCGTTTCGGGTCCACCAGCGGCGATGTCGTTTGACGCTTCCGGGACGGTTCCGAATCGGCGCGCTCTCATGATCGGAGACCTAACGCGTGCGAAGCGCGCCGCAGAGGTTATCGGCAATCTGGCGGCCGAGCCGCGCCGGCGCGGTTCCAGGTTCCATCGTGAGCGGTTGCGTGCGCATCCGGGTGAGGAGACCGCCTGCAAGCGACGCGCCGTAACCGCCGGTATTCAATTGCGCGACGATCTCGGCTCGCAGCGCGGCTTCAAGGCACGGGATATTGCGGCCTGAAATCGGCAATCCGCGCAGCACGATTCGATCGATATGGAAGTTGACGTTCAAGCGCTGCCTCCGGACGACTCCGGCAAACGGAATTCGGCTTCGCTGATCGGTTTTTCGAGCTTGCGGAATTCAGCACGCGCGGAGGTCAGCACATGCTGCATGGTGACGTGCGTGCCGGATTGAGCCGCGATGAAGGCGGCGTTGAGCGCAATATTGAGTATGCTGCCGCCGGTAAGGTTGAGCCGCGCCAACCGCTGGTAGTCGAGCGGCGCGGTACGCGTTTGCGAGGGAAAGACCTTCTGCCAGATGGCGAGGCGCTGGGCCGGCCCGGGAAACGGGAAATTCACAACGAAGCGCAAGCGGCGCATAAAAGCCGGATCCAGCGAGCTCTTCGTGTTGGTCGCGAGCACCGCGAGACTGCGGTACGCCTCCATCCGCTGCAGCAGATAATTGATCTCGATATTTGCGTAACGGTCGTGGCTGTCCTTGACCTCGCTGCGCTTGCCAAACAGCGCGTCGGCTTCGTCGAAAAAGAGGATGGCCCCGCCGTCCTCGGCCGCATCGAACAAACGACGCAGATTTTTCTCGGTTTCACCGATGTACTTGCTGACGACCGCCGAGAGGTCGATGCGATAAAGCAGCAGTCCTAATTCCTTCGCGATCGCCTCCGCCGCCATGGTCTTGCCAGTGCCACTGTCGCCTGCGAACAGCACACTGATACCGAGTCCGCGGTTCATCCGATCGCGAAAGCCCCAATCGTCGTAAACCACGGAGCGGCGCTCGACCTGATCGGCGATCTGACGAAGCAGCGACTTCTCGGCGTCGGGTAATTCGATGTCGTTCCATGCAGCCTTGGGCTCGATCACCTGCGCGAGTTGGTCGAGCGCGGGCCGTGCGCGGCTGACACAAACCCGCCAGAGGGTATCCGGGAGGCGGGTACGGTCGGACATGCTCGCCGTGAGCGCCGCGGCCGCAGCTTCGCGGATCGTCGAGGCGTTGAAGTTGAAATGGCCGGATGGACGGGCCGCGACCGCCGCAGCGGTGTCCCCCGCTTCAGCCAGGGCCTCGAGCCATATGGCGCGCTGCTCCGACGGCGTCGGCTTGGCTACGTCGAACGCGGCAACTTCGCGGCCGAGGTCGGGCCACGGCTCGCGCATATCCATAATGACCACGCTGGTGCCGCGGGTTATGAGCCTCACCGCCGCACCAGCCTGCGCGGTTGAGCGATCGGCCTGCGACGCATCGAGATACAAGCCGACTGGCAGCAACGCAGTTTCGCGCTCCCATAGCCTCAAAAATGCCTCATGGTCGTTAGTCGAAAGCGGTATAACGTCGGCGGACAGCCGATAGAGGGTGAGTCCTAGGGTAGTAACGGCCCGCTGTGCGACCATCATCTTACTTGCACTGTCGTTGCCGATAAGTTGAAAGACTGGCAGACGGCGTGCCCCGGCGGAGGCCCGCAGCCGCGCAGCGATCGCGTCGGCAACAGTTTGCTGCGAAGTCGGCAGCGCAGGAGAGTCGGGCTGCAGCGGCATCAAGAGCGGCGCCAGACGGTCGTCGAGATAGTTGACGCCTTTGACGTAGTTGACGACACGCTCGTCGGCCTTTAACGCGCTGGTAACGAGCGGCTGAGCGCCAGGCTGGTTGATTTCGATAAGTCGCCAAAAGCGCAGCGGCCGTTCGGGCGACATCACCTCCCATGCCGGCTCATCGAATAGCGCCAGCGCAAGCGCGAAGGTGGGATAGGGCTTGGAGGAATCATGTTGGGCGCGGCCACACAGCGTGCCGATTCCCGTATCGAGTTCCATCGCGATGCAGAGCAGCAGAACATTGCGCTCGAACTCGCTGAGTCCGAGACGCCGCGCGAGAGTGATCAGTGCAGGCGGGTGCTCGGCGGTTTCGGCTTCGGCGAGTTCGGCCGGCCGCGCAGTCGTATCGATTGAAGTAGGGTGCGCGGGCGGCGCTTTCGGCGCTGTTATAGGCTTGGCCGATTCCTCGACGCGGTGGCTTAGCCATGAGCGCCGCCGCACGACAGCGGGTACGACGGCTGGGGGTGCGGCCGCAGCCGGATGTGCTGACGCACCGGTGTCCGCCTCGGCGGTGGCAAGACGATCGAGGCGCTGACGCAGCCATCCTAACGCGACCGCCAAGTAACTATTGTTGGCTTCCTGCCATTCCCCGAGGCTGTTCATGCGACTGTCACTTGTTGCGCAGGATCAAAACTGGCGAGCGGCGGCGTGCCGCTGTAAACCACCGCGATGCTGTCGACGCCATCGACGCGCAGGCGAACGAGATATTTACCCACGGTCGCATTTGGCACCGTGAAATCGACGGCCGAGGGCTGCGACGGATCGGCCGGCGTTGTAATCGAATCGGGCCAGATCTGCTTGTCGCCGAAGAGCAGCAGAACCGCCTGTCCATCGGCGAGCCGCGGCGCGCACGTAACCGTAAGCGGGAAGCTTCCAGCCGCGGCGTTGTTGGGCGACACCGTAATTTGCGGAGCGAGCATGAACGGCACGGCGTTGCTCACGATCGGCGGCATTCCGCTATGCACAACCACTAGCGACACGGTGTAGAAACCTGGTACCCAGCGCGTGAACGCAGTCGGATCCTCAGGCTGGCTCCTTAGGTGCACATCGAGTTGACCCGGGGCCGGCCCAACACTGGGCGTGAGCACCACCGGAGCGGGCAGGTGCGGGTTGGCGAATCGCGCCGACGCGTCAACGGTCGACAGCTGGGTGCCGGTTAGGATGATATCCTCGCCGAGGCGCGCCGCCGGCTGTGAGAGCGGGGGTGTGATTCCTGAAAGGGTCGGCGCCGCACCGGCGACAACGGACGGTCCTCGGCCGGCGTCGCCGCGCTTAATCACTGGCGGCGCCGAACTGACGGGCAGCCGGCTGTCGATCAGGATTACGGTGATTTCATAGTTGACCGAGAGCCGGTATTGCGTCTGCAAAGCGGTCCACAATTTCGACATCTCGTCGAGCGGTGTGGTGAGCGGCGAGATGCGAAGGCGCTCGAACTGGCTGCCGAGGTCGTTGTTCGCCAGCGCCAACGCGATTTCGTCACGCCCGAGCACCGGATGGTCATGCAGCACGCTCATCGCGCTGCCGAGCACGCGATGACTGACCGATTCGTTGTCGCCGTCACCGCGCCCATAAGCCGTGATGAGATAGTGCAGGTTTAATGCGAGCGGCGGCGAGGCGCTCTCGCCCGGACGCACCTGTCGCGGTAAGTCCATATTGCGCCAAGCCCCGTTGATCATCGTTTGGTAGAGAAACAGGTTGATCTGGGAACTCGTGACACCTTTACGCGCGGCGTCCGGCGGTTGCGTCGTCACCTGAAGGTCGCCGAGGTCTCCGTCGCGCTGCGGCATCTGCGTGAGCAGGAGGTTCCGGATGGTGGCCGTGGTGGCAGCTATCGCAAGCGAGTTACTCATGCTCAATTTAGGCGCTGCTTCAAATACTCTTCGAGGCCCATCGGCGCCCGGCGGTTACGATCGGTCCGCGGCTGGTCGGAAGACGTGGCCTTCTCGACCGCACGCACCTCAACCACACCGATGGTGACGTTGATGACCGGCTCTGGTAACGGTGTTGGCGGCACCGCGATACGTGCGGTGTCGCGCGCCGCCGGCTGGCGCGTCGGCAGAGGCGGCATCTGTACCGGTTTCGGCATCATCACACTCGTCGCGACAGCCGGCACCGCGAGCTGAATGGAATTTTCTGGGGGAATCGCGGCCGCAAGCATATCGCCGCTCTCTTTTCGCGAAACCCGAGCCGCGGCCGGAATTTTTTTCTTCTCATGGACGCGAAACTCAAGTACGGTATGGGGCAGTTGAGTCGGTTGCGCGCCAGACCTGACTATCGGCACGTCATGCTCGGGCTCGTCGCTATCTGTGTGGGGCGGAGTCGCCATCATCGCGGGCTGCACAAACGATTCGCGCTTGCGCAGCGGTGCGTTCGACGATTCCACGTTGTCGCCGACGGCAATTTTGGAGGCGATCGGCGATGCGATAATTTGCGGAGACTTGGGTGTCGAGCGAGGCGTCATTGCCAGTTGGGGAGCTATACCGATGCGCTCGCGGAATACCTCTACTCGTGTCTTCTGCACAACCCGAGCGCCGTCCCGAGGAGCCCGCAAGATCGCATCAGCGGCGTCGCGACGCCAGGCCGCCGCGGGCCCGTCGAGCACGGTCTCACTCGTCGGACCCGGACTTGCGACCGGTTCGAACAACAACGGTAAACGCGGCAAGAGCATGCTCGCGCGGCCCGTGGCGCGTTCAACGAGGCTGGCGAAGAAGTCATTGCGAGAAGTTCGAGCCGTATCGCTCATTGCAGATTCAATTCTAAGTAAATTTGCCGCCGGGTCGGGCTGAGCGCCAAGATGTCCCGCTCACGCCAACCGTAAGCGCGAGCGAGCGCGTGAACGTCCCGTAGCGTACGCTGCGCCCACGCCTGAACCTCTTTCCAAAGAGCCATGGTGATGTCGAACGGTGAATTCCATTCGTGAGCGCAGGCCGGGCATATGAGCGAGAATTGCAAATCTGCGCCCGGGTCGGCTTGTGAGAGCTTTTCCCCGAGCGCGGCGATTACACTTTCCGGTAGCGTGCGTGGTAGCGCGTTCACACCTTCGACATCGCGCACAGCAATCACGCACCGGGACAAAAGCTCGAGCCGCGCTTCTGCCGGGTCGTCAGGCAAATCGAGCAGGTCACCGGCGGCAAGCAAGCGAAACGCGATCTGGTAGCCGTCGATGGTCAGCGTCTGTTCGCCGATCGCGGGCGCTTCCAATCCGAGGTCGCCGAGGCACAACTCGGTCTCGAGCGTCTCGTTGCACGCCGGACAGGGCGCGATAAGTTTGATCGCGGAGCCGAAGAACCGCTCGCGCAATTCCCTTAGCAACGCATCGCGCCGGCCGAGCGAAAGACCCGCGAGTTCGTCGCCACTCGACTCCGGACAGGCCGCCGCCAGCAGCAAGAGGGCCTTGCGCGGTAGCGGCAGGTCGACGCCTTGTTCCCACAAGGCGAGCAACTGTGCTGCGTTCGGGATGCCCATACCTGTCAGGCAGCGGGATCCGTAAAGGTTGGTTCGGTTGGCTCTGTTACGGCTTTATCCCGCTGCCAGCCTTCGTTCTCGAGCTTGATATGCTGGATCGCGACGGCGTTCGCGTTGGCGTCAAGGTCGGGTACAGCCTGATATTCTGATACCCAGGAACGGAAAATGTTGTAAGTAATCGCGAGTTGCCCAGCCTCGTTGTAAATCTCCAGGATGATGTCCTTGCGGAAGTCTTTGAGCGACACTTCCGCGCCGAGGCCCGCACCGAAGTCCCATACCTTGTTCGCCCACTTCTCAAACTCGGTATCGTGGGTAACGCCGCGTTCGAGGGTGATGGCGTCATATTCCGTCCGGCCCGGAGACTTGCGGCTACTGCTCGGGTCGCCGCCGTCGCGATGCTTGACTACTTCGGTGGTGCGCTTCAATCCGGTTACTTTGCTAACTCCGGCGACGTAGCGGCCATCCCATTTCACGCGGAATTTGAAATTCTTGTAGGGGTCGAACCGCTGCGCATTGACGCTGAACTGGGCCATGACCTCCTCCTCAAGTCTGGAGCTGTCCAGCTATTTGCTGGAGCTTGATGATCACGAATTCCGCCGGCTTCAGGGGTGCGAAGCCGACCACGATATTGACCACGCCGCGATTGATATCGCTTTGCGTGGTGGTTTCGCTGTCGCACTTCACGAAGTAGGCTGCTTGTGGCGTCTTGCCCTGGAAAGCGCCTTGGCGAAACAGGTCGTGCATAAAGACGCCGACGTTGAGCCGGATTTGTGCCCATAGCGGCTCGTCGTTCGGTTCGAACACGACCCATTGCGTGCCGCGGTAGAGGCTTTCCTCGATAAATAACGCCGTCCGCCGTATAGGTACGTACTTCCATTCCGAGCCGCGTTCGTCGTTGCCCTGGAGCGTGCGCGATCCCCATACGACCGTACCGTAGACCGGAAAATTGCGGATGCAGTTGACGGCGACCGGATTGAGCACACCGTTTTCATCGTTCGTAAGCGTGGTGCGTACGCCGCTCGCACCGCTGAGGCTGGCTTCGGTACCGGCCGGCGCTTTCCATACGCCGCGGCTGCTGTCAGTTCGTGAATAGATGCCGGCGATGAAACCGCATGGCGGAAACTCTTTAGCACGATTCTGCTGCAGGGGATCCGGCGCGATCAGCCACGGGAAGTACAAGGCGGCGTTGATCGCGTCGGCGCCGGTGAGGCTACCGTCGAGGTTCTGCACGCTGGCGACAGTTGCGCCCTGTGCGCAATCAGCGATAAGGAAGGCGCGGCGTACGTGGCAGAACTGCTCGAGAGACGACAGTGTCGCGGCAGTCGTTTCTCCTGGCACGCAGAGCAGATTGAAGAGGTCGACGCGGTCCAGATAAAAGACGCCACCGGTTTTGCTCGGAGGGATCAGCGCGCTCTCGAACGCCGCGTTCGCGTTGTTGGGGACAAGCACGTCACCGTCCAATCCGCCGGTCAGCTTGGCCGAATCGGGTACGGCGCCCGAGGCGGTGTCGGCCGGTGGATCCGTCGCGCCGCCCACTATCGACGCGATGATTAGCTGCGATTCCGCCTTGAGCACGTTGACGACATAACGCGGGTCGTCTGTATGCATCGAAAGATTTTCGAACGACTCGATTGTGATACCTGCGGGGTCAAGCTTCCAATTGACGACCGAGAGCCGGAAGTTGGTGGGTTTGTCGGTGCGTTTCTTGGTGACGATCGCATAGTCGTTGGCCCACAGACCAGGATTCGATGCGGTGATCGTCAGCTTGCCGTCGAGTGTGACTGCAGCCGGTGCGGCCGCAGCCGGCGCTCCCGCAGCCGGCGCTCCCGCACCGGCTGCGGGAGCGGCTTGAATGAGGCGAACGATGTACGCTTTTTGACCGCCGTTGGCGAAGAATTGGTTGACCGCGTAGCCGAGCAGACTTCGGTTGTCGAGGCCGCCAAAAGTCCGCGCAAAGTCCGCAAAGCTCAGAACGAGTGTGGCGCTGTCGGTCGGTCCCTTCGGCGCCCAACCGGCGAACGCGGTGATCGATGTCGCCACGCCGGTGATAGTGTGAACGCCACTCGGAATCTCTTCGATATAAACGCCCGGATAACTCACAGCCACTGGCATTGTGTAATCTCCTTTTGTCAGCGCTCGTGGTGGCAGCTCAACCAGCGGCTCCGAATCACCTGCTTCAGGTCCCCTTCTTCCTGCGCGGCTTGCGCTCGTCGTCTCCCGCCAGAAAAGTCGCGGCCGCCGGCGTCTCCGCCGAATTGAGGCTTAAGATATTGTCCGGCACCGGCCACCGAGGTCTTGACGATGGAACCGTGATCGACCAGCCAGTCGAGCGCAAGACCCGCGTCTCCTCGATTTTGCGACGGACCGGCTCGTCAACCATGCGCCGAAGCCTCCACGCATGCTCGGATCATTCGCAACCGCGTCTCTTTCCACGCGATTCTCCTCGCGGTGCGGAACTGGATTTCCCCCTTACAAATTGTTCGGCCTCACTGCGCCTGCTCTCGTTCAAGTGATAGAGCCTTCCTGCAGTTTCTGTGCGTTCTGCTAGCAGTAGTCCCTTTCCTACGAGATAAGACAGCGCCGTTTCGGTCATTCGGACGCTTTGATGAACCTGCTCATCGAGGAGGCGCCATCGAGCTATACCCTCTAAGCTGTCTGCTGCTCTTGGGTTGCGAAGGAAGTAGTTGACAATCTGCTTTGCCACACTTCTCTCATCACCTGTACATCGTTGAGTCACTCGTCCACCGGATCGACTTTGACGGCAGCAAGGAAAATGCCACAGTGCCGCTGCGCACTCGCTTGAGAGGTGCTGCGATTTTTTCAATCGAGCCGAAGCTAGGAATACTGCGTCCGGGTCGAATCAAGCCCAGCGGGGACGCCGGATCGCTGGGAGGGCGAACGCGATGACCAGCAAAATTCTGGGATTCTTCGAGTGGGTCGGGATTGACCCGCGACCGGGTCACATCCGACCCACCCCTCCGTAACGCATGGCCATTCGAAGTAGAACGCGGCCAATTGTTTGAGTGAGACTCATGCGCGGACTGCTGGGCGAGATGGCCGAGCGGCTTCGAATGCTCACGATCACATTCGCAGTACGACCAGCGGATTGCGCGGTTCTGTCAGCAGGACGAACGGTGTCGGCGGTTGGTCCAGGTCGAAGGCGTCGGTCCGCTGGTGGCGACGGCTATGGTCGGGGCGATAGGTAGCGTGCGGCAATTCAAGAACGGCCGCGAGCTAAGCGTCTGGCTCGGGCTGGTGCCGCGCGAGCACTCGAGCGGCAACTGCATCGTGTTGCTCCGGATCAGCAAGCGCGGCAATTGTTACCTGCGCACGCTTCTCATCCACGGTGGTCGGGCCGCGGTAAGTGTAGCCGAGCGTGATGCGCGTTCCATCTGGGCGAGTCGGCTCAAGCTCAGACGCGGGCCCAATGTGGCGGCAGTGGCGATGGCCAGCAGAAACCCTCGGTTGATCTGGGCGCTGCTCGCACGCAACGAGAGCGACCGGCTACCGACGTACGCAAGCACAGCCGCAATAGTGAGACCGCGATGCCGACGACATGAACTGGAAGCCGATATCGAGCGTCGGCTCGAGCAGCACCAGTTGGGCAAATTACTGACCACCATCGAAGGCATCGGACCGCAAACCGCCGCCTGCATCATGGCCTAGCTCGGCGATTCCGGCCCGCTTCGGCAAATGTCAAAGCGCTTGCCAGTTACGTGGGTGCAATCCCCCGGCTGCACCAGTCGGGCAAGTGAAGGCATGCTTCCGCTCGGTATAAACGCAGCCGACAATATACAACTGAGATGGTGGCGTTGCTTTTGCTTTTCGAGAGATCCATGTTATCAGCCTAGTAACCGATCGGATGCCTCCGAGACGATGTTGGATTGCGGAGGAGCGGTGTGAGCCTTGGCTATACAAAGGGGGTATATGCCTCATCGGTTGCTCGTCATCCAATCGCACTCGTCGTTGTCGCTAGAAGTGTGCCTCCACCCGGCCGTTCAAGACATCATTTGCGAACGAATCGAGTGGGGTCCGGAGCTGTGTGATCGCGTCCGAGAAAAAAATCCCGATCTGGTCATTGTTGTGGCAGTATCAGCCACGGAGCAAGCGGCGAGCCTAATGGTCGTGCTGCAGAGAGAGCCGCTCATAACACCAGTGCTCGCGATCATCCCCAGCGACGCTAGTGACGAATTGATTGGCTTGGCTTCACGAGTTCTCGACGATTTCGTTTTCGCTCCAGTGCGTTCTCTCGAACTTCAACACCGAATGGCGCGGATTATCGGCGACCGATGGTTTGCCGCAAGCGACGTCGACGAACGCTTGATTCGAGAGCTTACACTCGCTGGATTGATTGGGCGAAACTCAGCTTTTCTGCGCGCGGTTGGCAAGATTCCACTGGCCGCCCGCATTAAGGGTCCGGTTCTGATCACCGGTGAGACCGGCACCGGGAAGGAGTTGTGTGCGCGAGCTATCCACGCCCTGGGTCCTCGCCGCGAGCGCAATTATATACCGGTCGATTGTGCAACTGTGCCTGAGGAGCTATTCGAGAGCGAATTGTTCGGTCATGTTCGCGGCGCCTTTACTGACGCGCGCAGCGATCACAAAGGGCTCGTCAACCTCGCCAACGGCGGCACCCTATTCCTGGACGAGATCGACTCGCTTTCACTCACAGCCCAATCGAAGCTGCTGCGTCTTTTACAGGAGCGCTCTTACCGGCCACTAGGTAGCGGACGCCCGGTCAGCGTCGATGCAAACATCGTTGCCGCGACCAACATCGATCTTCGCCACATGGTGCGAATCGGAAGGTTCAGGGCGGATCTGTTTTTTCGGCTGAATGTGCTGCAACTGAACCTGGTGCCACTGCGACAGCGGCGCGATGATATAGAGCTGCTCGCGCGTCATTTTGTTAAGCAGGCGTGTGCAGAGAATGGAATCGCCGTTAAGTCGCTAAGTCCGGCAACATTGAGACGACTTAGTCAGTACGATTGGCCCGGTAATGTCCGCGAACTTTATAACGTGATTCAGCGGGCTGTTGTGTTTTCCCGAAGTTCTGAAATCTTACCGTCAGACATTATAGACACAGAAGAACCGGCGGATCAGGATAGCGAACCGGGATACGACAGCTTTCGCCAGGCACGCACACGCGCAATCGAATCGTTCGAGAGGAGATACGTGGAGCAACTGATGCGTGAGTCTGGAGGCAATGTCTCGCGTGCCGCGCAGCTCGCACGCAAGGAACGGCGTGCCTTTGGTCGTCTGGTCAAGCGGTACGGAGTCAAGCGTCCCAATCTCTGAGTGTGGCTTTCTAACCTCAAAGCGAAAAAAAACTTATCGGGAGAGATCGACCGATTGAAGAAAAAGGCCCTCTCGTGCGTTGTATAGAGTGCGAAGCGCAACTCCAGGCGAGACACCGCACCAACAACCCGATGCAACTCGGCCAGAACATCGCACAATCGGTGTATGGAGGAATCGGTCGTGAATAAAGCAACGGTTAATCAGCATTCCAAAATGGCAGCTTTTTTATTGCCTGCGCAAGGCATACTTCAGCGCAAGTGCGCCTGCGGCAATCACACTGTTGCAGGTGGGGAGTGTGCGGAGTGTGGGAAGCAGAAGACTGGATTACAGCGGAAGCTTGCTATTGGCTCAATTAGTGATCCGCTGGAACGGGAAGCCGATCGGGTTGCGGATCAAATTGTGGCCAGTAGAGCAGCGTCTTCATCGGTTTCATCCTTGGCCTTTGGGCGATTACAACGCGAAGCGGTCCCCAAGGAAAAAACCAATGAAGAGAAATACAAGGAAGGCCTTGAAAAACTGGGTGAAGCTTTCTTGAAAACGCCTTTGGGCAAGGAGCTTCTGGAGAAGATAAAGCAGGATGCCCTGGTCAGGGGGGCGACCGAGTTTGGCAAAGATTTCATTTCAACGTGGCCAGGCAAGATTGTTACTGGCGCGGCGGCGACCGGTGCCGTGGCGGCATTAGCCGCCGCACACAAAGAGTTGCCCGCGCAGATTCCTGAGATACCGTTGGATGTATTGACCCCCGGTCTCAGTGTGCAACTGACATACAAGGGGCCGGTAGATAAGCCGACCGAGGCCATGATCACGTTCAAATTCACTGAGCAGGCACCGAAGGGTAGCGCTGACAAAAAGCCCATGAGCGCGACAGATAAATTCCGTGCTGACACGGCTAGATTAGCTGCTGAAAATGCTATTTTCAGGGCTGGCATGACTTACAGTCCGGGTTCGCCCGAAGACTTACAGCAGAAAGCCGAGCAGGAGGCGATTAGAAAAGCCGTCTTGAAATCCTCAGGCGGCCCAGATATCGAAGTTGCCCTTAAAAAGTATCCCTGGCTGGCAACACCCGAAGCGAAGAGCGGCTTGCAGCTGACGATGCCAAAGCCCTCCGTAATCCAACCGCCATCGCTGTTCGGTAACGAGTTCAAACTCAAACTGCCTGGCGAGCAAAAGAAAAAACAAGACGAACCAGAATTGCAAAAGAAACTGAGCATCGGCGCAAGTAATGAACCGCTGGAACCAGAAGCTGATCGGGTTGCTCAGCAAATAATGGCAGCGGCAGCTAATCCTGCCATCAGCGGAATAACTCCGAGCATCCAACGCTATGGAGGGCAACGGTCAGGGCAGTTGAGAGAAGTTCCAGGAAGTGTAGAACAGGTTCTTGGCAGCTCTGGCGAGCCACTGAATGTTTCCTTGCGGAAAGACATGGAATCGCGTTTTGGTCATGATTTTTCTCGAGTGCGCGTGCACTCCGGCGCTGCGGCCGAGCAGTCGGCGAGGGATGCGAGCGCCGATGCGTACACCGTGGGACACCACATTGTGTTCGATTCGGGTCGGTTCGCCCCTGGGACGCACGAGGGACGGCGATTGATTGCCCACGAGCTGACGCACGTGGTGCAGCAAGGCAGGCTCAGATGGAATTCATGATGGACAAAAGCGGTGAGAAACATGATCCGTCAGGTATTGCAAACGTACAGACCCACCAACTGAGCGGATCGATCAAACAGGCAAGTTCGTCAGTACAACGGCAAGGCCCAGCCAAGAACACGCCCATTACGGCGAGAACGGTGTTTCCCTATCCCGAAAAAGTCGCTGGTTGGTGAATGGCGTGCTCTCTGACGAGATGGTCGATACGGCGGCTCGATATGCCAGGGGCGATCCGGATCAGGTGTTGCCTATGCGAGTCCTTCGCGCCACCAACAAACAAGTCGCAACGGTGCCAACAGCAAACGATAATGTTGTTCGAAGCAGTGATTCCCAGTGTTAAAGTTCTTGCAGAAGGTAACGACTCCGAACAAATCGTCAATAACGTGGCACTAAGGTTCCGTCGTCAGCGCGATGGAAAATTCACATTCGAACTGGAAGTCGGCGCCAAGATCCTTTTCAACCAAGACAACAAGATTGTCGAGGAGATCAGCCAAAAGGCGGCGGCAACGCGTCGTGAGCGGCGTCAGTAAGTTACCCTGGGCGGGGCGGCAGTCGCGGGCTAAACTGGACCCTGTGTTGGCTACTTCCTGGCGGATCAGCTTCAACCCACCTGCAAAGACCGGTGGTGTCGTGCAGGTTTCCTTTGCATGTCGACGTCGAATATGCTCCTCCCAAGTCCTTGTTGGCAGGCGTTTCCAAGGCGTCGAAATTGCCTTTGCCCACGAAGGTTCCCGTGAATGTGCGGGTTGTGGGTGGGGTGGCGGGGAGAGCGATCGAAGGAACTGCGTCCGGGGGCGGAAAGCCTCCACTGCTGCCTCCTTTCGGTCCAACGATAGGCGGAGGTATCGGAATTGGAGGAAAGACGTTCCGCGTCGAACTTGATGTTCAGCATCTTGAGAATGTTGTCCGCTCTAGCTCCAATGTCGATTCAATTATCCTGGGCGCCGGTATTAAGTTTTGAAGGAATTCTCCTGGAAGTCGGGTAATTAACACCTCTTATAGGCGGGCTCATGGTTTGATGGATTGATGCTTTGATGCAATGCATAGCTTGTCTTTTCATTTCATCAGATGAAGGAAGCCATGACTACAGTTCGACAACAGAAGACAGCCCACCCCGCACCGGCCTACAAGCCGGTGCGGGGTGGGCTTTTGCTGCGCAAATGCGCATGCGGCAGCCATACCACGAGCGGTGGTGAATGCGGGGGCTGTATGGCCAATCGGATAGGTTTGCGACGCAAGGCTGCAGATCTGGGCAAGCCATCCGAGGTGCCGCCCATTGTGCATGAGGTGTTGCGTTCGCGGGGTCAGCCGCTGGACCCAGCGACGCGCGCCTTCATGGAACCACGTTTCGGCTATGATTTTAGTCAGGTGCGGGTGCATACGGACGTGCGGGCAGCAGAGTCAGCGCGCGCCGTGAACGCACTGGCCTACACGGTGGGACGGGATATCGTCTTCGGCATCAGCCACGTAGCTTCGAACACGCGCGAAGGCAGAGAGTTGATTGCCCATGAGCTCACGCATGTGCTGCAACAAAGCCAAAACGCAGCGCTTCATACGCCGCAGTCCTTCGGCGGCTACGAGCAAGGGCCCGCGGAGACTGAGGCCGATCGCGTCGCGGACCGAATAATCGGTGGGGCGCTTGGAGGTGCGGTGCTGGCGCAAGCAGGCCCATCGCTCCACCGCAAGGTGAATGTCGAGAAACCAAAGGCCCTCATAGACAACCCAACCGGTAAGGGGTTAGTGCAGACAAACGCGCAGACCGTGGAGGGTTACCTTCAGACACTTTGCTCGGGAGGCGCTGTCTCTATCAACAAGGGCAGCGGTGTGGTGAGTCTGGTGGCGGATTTCTGCCCAACGCCGATGCCAGCCGGTGTAGCGGGTCCACCCGCGCCAGCGCCAGCCGACAAGTCCAAGGAGCCGACGGGCTGCGGCTGCCTTTGCGACTTGGTCGGCTCCGCCAACGACTATACGATCGTTGTCGACGACAAAGACTGGCCGCACACGTCGGGTCGAGTGGTCACGGCGCCGTCGCCCAACAGCCCTAAGGTCTGGGGCGCGGCCACTGTCAGCGGCAAAACGATGGCTGTCGATCCTTGGCTGGTGCTCGGCCACGAATTCTGCGGACATGCCTGGCTCACGGAGAAAGGCCTCCCAGACCAAAACGCTACACGCGGCGAGGGCGGCCACCAGGAAACGGTCGAGCGCGAGAACGAGTTGCGGAAGGAGCACAGCATCGAGGCACGTGGCAGCTTCAAGGATCCTTATTGTGGCGAGTCCTTCTGGCGGGACAAGGCCGGGCCTGGGCCGGTGCAATGGTCCGCGTACTTGAAGACCTGTGAGGCCTGGCGGAAGAAGACTTACGGCGGAAAATACAAGATCAGTGACAAGATCCCTTGAGGGAGGCTGATTCATGCCGAGCATACCGATGCTTGGGACGGTATTGGTCTCAATCGTAAGCGCGCTGGTACGGGTAAGCCCATCTGCATGGCACCTGAAGTACGACGTGCGTAACACGGGACAGGTAGTGATCTGGCTGGTTGTGGACGAGAGCTTGGTGCTCCGGCGGGATAACGCGAACATTGAACTGTCGTATGCACGGGAGAAAATGAAGCCCGGCGTGCAAGTGTTCGGCTACTTCGATCCCAAGGTCGTTAAAATCCCGCCGGGCGGAAGCCTACGGCGGTTGGTGGAGATTACCTGGCCCTGTCGTCTCAGCGACATCTGGAACGACGAGCGCGAAGCCATGCCACCGCCGGGCGTGTATAAGGTATCGGTACGGATCGGGTTTGCCTCGACGGCGGCACCGAAGGCTCCGAAGGTTGGCGAAGGCGTTGAGGCTCCAGTGATGGCTTGGCAGAAGACCACGGTGAGCCCGGCCGTGCAGATCGCGATTCCGCCGTACACGCCGTCGCACTAGGCCGGGAGGTGCATTCAATGCGCTAACAACGGCAAATATGACAACGACTGATGAACTTTTTACGAAGACTTTCAAAAGCAACCGAAATGGTGAGCAAAACGCACCCTGTCAATAGGGTTCGAGTCGATTGATATTTTCTCATTACTCTAGAATGAGCGGAAAAACGATTGTCGAAAAGAGTGGTCAAAGACTCTATCGATTGTGGCCGCGCTGTCTAGATGCGTGGTGTTGGTCAAACCGGCCACCGCCGTCCAGCAATGGCAAGAGGCGAAAATGTTGCAAGTACTTGATTTTGAAGGATGAATTGCCCCGGCCGGGAATCAAACCCGTATATTCCCGTATGTCGCCAAGCGGAATCACTCAAAGTCTAATTGAAACCAGTGACATTTGGCTGCGATTTGTTCAGTTGTGGTCAAATTTAGCTCAAGTGTTATTCGCGATCGCACGCACTCGCAGTCAGATCCGATCCGTCAGGCCAGGAATGAGTGCTCAAGGGGCTTTTCATATATAGATCTCCGTCGGTGCGCTAGACGAGAAAAAGCCGGAAAGCAAACCACCGATTGAGCTCCGCAGATCTGCCTTTAAAGAAATAAGGTCGTGGAAGTGCTCCATATTCCAGAAAGTTAAACCCTACGTTTGACGTCGATGTTTAGTCCTCGATCAACAGATGCAGTTTGCTAAGCCGCACGATGGCGGCGATTATTGAAACATCGCATCGTTCCACCACGAGATTGATTAAACCGCTACCGGCCGGAGACTTCGCTGGAAATGGGGGATGCACACCAACTTTACGAGCGTATTCCACAGACCAAGTGCGAAGTGCGCTCGCCGGCATCAGAATTGCCCCGCTGACCCATCCGGCCTGCCACTCCGTCCCGTCATCCTCTGGAGCGTTGATGATGTTCTCTCGATAGCAGTTCCAAACCGGCCCGGCTGTTGCTCCCACCCTCGCGCCGGCCTCGCGCCATAACGGCGCGTGAAGCCACACGTGCCCGAACTCGTGGCCCGCGTGGTTCGGACTCGATGGTCGCTGCGCGTCCTATAAATGCTCTCGGCGATTTTAACGTCAGGTCGGCGGTCGTAGTACATCGATGTCTGCCCATGAATCCCTTCGGGCAGGTCTGCGTAAGTGTCAACTTTACCAGCTCTCTCCTCGATCAACCGGATTAACTCGTCCGTCGGGATCGGCAATCGGTAGCCGCCCGAGCGGCGGTTCATGAACTCGCGCATTATCCCTTCGCAGCGTTTGTCCAGTACGTGCGTCTTGAGGTAAAGCCGTCTAATCGGTCGTCCGAGTGGATCGCGATATTCCTTCATCTTCTCTTTTTGCCGGACTTCGCGTCTTTGAACGCCTTGCGGAAGGCCTCGTAGGCCGCCTCGACCCGCTCGTGTTCCAGTTCACCTTTGATGTCGCACGGCATCCGGCTGGCGCGGTAGAAGAGGATGTCTGCCGAAATTCCGATGATCTTGGCGAGCTGCTCGATCAGATGGTTCGTTGGGGGTAGGCGACGGTCATGCTCTACCGCATTCAAGTAGGGCGCATCGACCGGTCTTCCGTCTTCGCGTCTGAGACGCTCGGCAACCTCCTTTTGCGTTAAACCCGCCCGCTTGCGGGCTTCTGTAAGAACCTGGCCGAACGTTTTCATACGCTCTGGTCGGTACTGCTCATTCCGCCTTCTCCTCTCGTCAAAGACACGATTGTCCTATGTCTTCGGGTAGATCCGCGCCGACTCAACCGGCCTGACATAAATTCCATAATCTCATAATCGCCTTCAGGTGGCACACCCCTTTCAACATCTGCGCCTCGCCGGGGCCCGAGCTTTGGCGCTGGTGCCACAAGTCAAAATCACGTTTCCAAGCCGCGATTCTCGGGTAGCAGGGCGGCCTTGCGGCCAGCCCCGCGCCCTAAGAACCGTACGTGCGAGTTTCCTCGCATACGGCTCAAGCCCTTGCCAAGGCCCGTTTCACTGAGCCCGGTTTGACCACGGGCAATTCGAGGCTGTGGATCTGACGATGGCTGTTGGGGCGTAGCAGGAGCAGATTGTCGAGATGGTCGGAGCTGCCTTGGGGATTTCGCGACGACGTGATGAACGTTCCACCTCGTCTCCGCTGTGATTCGCTGACGGCGGCTCGGACAGTTTCCGCCTTGCCGTTGCTATAGCTCGCGCGGCCTCCCACCGATCCACTGACTGATGCGGAGCGCATTCATCGCGCTTAGCGAAGTACGCCGCCATTTTTGGATCGAAGGGATTGGCCGCAGCTTTGACTTTGACGTGCTGCGTGATTGGCGTGTCGCTCATTCGACACAGCCATTTCCACTTCGGCTTCCGGTCGCGTCCCGACTCGTTGACCCTACAAGCAAACGCCCCGTTGCCGATTTCTCACTAAGTGGAAGTATTGATGTATCACCCAGCGTCAGCCTTTGTTACCGGGGTCGTGAGCGCCCGATAAAGGGTAACGCGACCCACCTTGAATAGGTCGGCCACGTCCTCGCGGCGCCGGCCGTCTTCTGTGAGCTCCCAGGCGTGCTCAATCCGCTGACGGGATAGCTTCGGCTAGGGTCTGGGCGTGACGCCTCGCGCTCGTGCGGCCTGCACGCCGGCGCGTGCGCGTTCGATAATCAGTCCGCGCTCAAATTCCGCGCGGGCGGCGAACATATGAAAGATCAGCCTGCCGCCCGGTGTCGTGGTGATGATGTCCTCGGTGAGTGACCGGAAATGTATGCCGCGCTGGTGGAAGTCATCAAGCATGGCCACGAAGTCGCGCAAGCTGGGGCCAGCCGGTCAAGTTTACGACAATGAGCGTGTCGCCGTCCTGCAGCGCCTTGAGGCAAAGGAGCAGGGCAGGGCGCTTGGTGTGGCTCCCGTGCGCTCATCCCCTTAAAGACAAGACTTTCTGGCACCTCGCGCGTTTCAAGGCGGCGAGCTGCAAGGCCGGGTTCCTCGGTCGAGACCCGTTTTTCATGCCCGTGATTATGAAACATCAAACCTGAAACATCCAAGCGCTTTATTTACGGGCTTTCCCTCCGTGTTTCATAATCTACCCTTTGTGAAATGCCTGCCACGTTTAATATCACGGGTTGTTACTTTATCATCTCTTGTGATTCCGAGCTCCTGCATGAGATAAGGCGGAAGCGAGCGAAAGGGCCATTGGGTTTTTGACTACCCGCGAAACTTAGTCTGACCCAGTTCACAGATGTGGACAAAATAGTCGAATTACTAGCGCAATTTGGCGGCCTCTTCTTTGAATATCCACCGCTCATCCCGCTTGTCATCGTAGTCCTGACGGTAATCTTCGCGTACCGCCGCTACCGGCATCTATGGGATTACCGGGGCGAGCGCGGATTTGGCCTCTGGCGTTCGGTATTGGCCGCATCGGCAATCGTGATGGCGGGATTGTCGGTTATCGGCTGGCTGGCCTACAGATTTTGGGGTTTGCCGCCTTCCTTCGCCGATGGCCAAATCGGCATATTGGTTGCCGAAGTGCCTGACCAAAATAACCGCAATCATCAGGAGGCTTACCAATACGCCATACGTCTTCAGATCGCGCAGTTGCGTGAAGTCGTGAAGGTAAGGCTAATCGAGCGCCACTGCCCCCGGATGCTGATGCCCAGCAAGCCGAGGCGCTCAAAATGGGTCGTTGGCTTCGAGCAGCTTTTGTCCTGAGGCCCTTCGTTGTGGAAAGCACTCAAGAACCTCGGGTGACCGTGGTCAATCCTCAGAATATCTTCCAGCCAGAGGCTAGTCTTGGAAAATTTTCGAGCCCACAACTTGCCACACTCGATACGTTGCCGCTTCCGGAGGATTTAGCTCAACTTGCCGAGACCGCTTTGGCACTCACATTGAACGAGCGCCACTCATACAAAGAAGCGGCCAAAGTCCTCGGCGACGTGCTCAAATCGGGTCACCTCCCTGAGGCCGCTGCGAGTCATGCGGCGCTGGAACGCCTGCGCGGAGATGATCTCAATCTGTCCGGAAGTAACATCGCAGCGATCGCCCAGTACAAGGAAGCCCTTCGGCTCAGACCTGACAATGCCGCGGCGCGCAACAGCTTGGGTTCTGCGCTTGACGCCAAGGGCCAGCACGATGCCGCCATCGCCGAGTTCAAAGAGGCCATCCGCCTCAAACCTGACAATGCCGCGGCCCACTACAACTTAGGTTTTGCGCTTAATGCCGATGGCCAGCGCGACGCCGCCATCGCCGAGTACAAGGAGGCCCTCCGGCCTGAACCCGACTTTGCCGCGGCGCAGAACAACCTGGGTTCTGCGCTTGACGACAAGGGCCAGCAGGATGCCGCCATCGCCGAGTACAAAGAGGCCTTCCGCCTCAATCCCGACTATGCCGATGCGCACATGAACTTGGGTAATGTGTTTTTATCACGAGGGCCAGCACGATGCCGCCATCGCCCAGTTCAAGGAAGCCATCCGCCTCAATCCCGATTATGCCGCGCCGCACAATAATGGCTTATGTGCTTGACGCCGAGGGCCAGCATGACGCCGCCATCGCTGAGTCCAAAGAAGCCCTCCGCCTTAAACCGGACTTAGCCGCGGCGCACGACACCTTGGCTTGTGCGCTTGACGCCGAGGGCCAGCACGACGCCGCCATCGCCCAGTTCAAGGAGGCCATCCGCCTCAATCGTGACTTTTCCGGGGCACATTAGAGGTGAAGACACGATTCGGACTTTAAAGCACGCTAGGCAGCAGCCGTAATAGCTGGTGTCGGGCGACAATGGGCAGGTGAGGGCGTATTCCCAATGCTTGATTTCGGCTCGGTCAATCTCGGCTGTGCGGCGGCGGCGTGTGCGGCGTCCGGGCATGGGGCTAAGGGCGGGGGGGCAGCTTCGCGTAAGTGTTGGTTATGTAATGTCCGCCGGGCGCGGCTAAGAAGCACGCGCGGTTCACTTTTCCTCGCGCCCCTTGTGGATCGCCGAGGTGGCGGCTGGCTGCTTGAGTTTAGGTTTTCCATCCATTTCTGCACGGCGTGTGTAGCAGTCCGTCAGCTACGCGCCTTTTTTAAATTCCTCTCTCTGCTTGCTCCCGCTATTGGCCAAATAACGACAGATCCTCCAGGAGCTCTGAGCCCTCGTTCTTGACGCTGTTCACCAGCGGCGAGGCTGGCCGTACCATCATAAAGTCTTCCGGGGCCGGCACGAGAAGGCGTTTGAGCGAGATCGGATTGGGCTCACGCCCATTCATCCAGTCGGTCGCGCTGGCCCCGTCGAGAATAACCGGCATGCGGCTGTGAATTGGTTCGAGCAATCGATTGGCTGCCGTTGTGATAATGGGAACGTCGTCTGCCATTCACCGAGCTGGAACTGCCACGCTTCGAAGAGTCCGGCAAAGAGGAGCAGGGCGTCGTCTGCCCGATGGATCCATAGCGGTTCTCGCCTGGCCTTGGGACCACGGTCGATGGGGAGCCGCCGTTACCGGTGGCTCCCCACTCGACACCGCGTCGGCTCAAGGGAGCCAGCCCTACTGGTTCCATCGGCCGGACAATGCCCTGATCGTGCTAGCCGGCTTGTGGCAATGGCAAAAGTGACGGACGGCTTTCAGCTCGCGTTCGCCATTATTACCACACGGGCGAACAGCGTGATGGCGCCGATTCACGACCGCATGCCAGTAGTGATCGAAACAGCGCGGCTCGATACCTGGATGACGTCGCTTCGACGGAGTTGGCCCCAGTTAGGTCTATGCTCGGGCCCGCACCGGAACGTTGGCTGGCCGCGCAGCCTGTATCTGCGCTTGTGAATAACGTCAAGAACGATGATGTACCCTTACTAGCTCTGCATCAAACTTAGGAACGTCATTGATCCCATCAGGCGGATACAGTTCGGCATGTGCCCGATGGGAATTTAGACTGTGTGCAATCCCCGAATATTTCAGTCCATGAATGGAGGAATTGGAATGCCGTTATCTTCCACATATTCATCCAATCAATGAGGGAGATTCGTGGGTCGAGGGAATGCCGGCTTTAAGTCAGGACCTCCATAAGGTAAACGCCACTCTTTGTCAGGCGATCCCGTTGGAGCTGAATCTCCGGCTGGTCACGGTTGAACTCCGCGAACAGACTGTCCGCTAAACCGCAAGCATACTGCCAGTTATCTGCAATTTTAGGGTCCACTTTCATCGGCATTGGAAAGTCAAACCCCATTATACCCTGGCGTATGAAGACTTCGTCCTGGTCAGCAGGTTCATCAAAAACCACCACCCCTTGATACTTTGAAAGCTCTTCTCGTTTGATGCGGCGAAACGGCCTGCCAAACGACCATCGAACAGGCGGTTCCGGCCATATGCCTAGGGTTCTGTCGAGATAATCGACCGGTTTGGCATAACCGTCCGGATCCTTCAGGAAATGATCGACCATATATTTGTGGCAGTCATGGAGAGCAGCATAAGCTTGGATAATGCCCAGTTCAAGATTTGAGGTGTTTGACGCCGAAGTGTCGGATATCAGACTGTTCAATATCGTATCATTTAGTTGCACTGATTGTCTCAGCAGTTCGTGGTATGGAACCGCGCCACACTCCTGCTCGATCGCTGTGAAAATCGCGTGGGTCGGTGTGCTTAACGGCGGAAATCCGTGCTTTTCGAGATAATGGTACACGTGAAGCATGCGAACGATTGGATTGGAGTTAGCTTGGTCGGCACTACTGTTGCCAAGCAAGTCCCATGTGACGAGAGCCGACAAGACATCGGTTTCGAGGACTTCCCCTGGCTTTAACCAGCGGCTCATTGGCGCAGTGATGTAACTATATGGCGTCCGGTTGGCAGGATTGGTGATCTCCATGGCAAATTTGGTGCTGGCTGCCTCGCCCCATCTGTCGTGGATGGCCTGAGTCTGGATCAGAATTGCGCTTGCTTCGAACACGGCAGCGGCATTACAACCGGGCAATCCGCCCAGGGGCTGAAAAAGGCTCCGAATCGATTCGTAGCGGCGTTCGATCGACTCGATCGTCGGCAGCACATCCGGCGGCGAGAGGTCAGGAAGGCGCACTGGACCGTGTCGCCCAAAAGGTCCTGCCACATCCGGATTAGCTCCGCCTGCTCACTTGCGGTCTTGCGGAGCCATCGGGGCAGTGGCACCGGAATAACCGTTGCTCCAGAACCGTATATGAATGGTCGCAGCTGCGCGTAGTTCAGGTTGACTTCCATCCGCATGGCGTTGATGGCTGCGGCGTAAGGACTAAGGAGCCAGTCATGAAAGTGGCGCAGTTCATGCTCATGCGCCGAACCGGCCGCGAGGTATCCGACCGCGTCATCTAATGCGTTGGCAATCAACGACAGTCCTAACCGATCTTTCTCTTCGGCAGTGAGCGTAAATCCGCGATCTGGGTTTTGCAGAAGCTGCTCCATCATAAGCGCCGCGGTAATATCCGCCGTCGTCAGGTTAGAATCCCGGTGGAGCGTATCCTGCACGCCGAAGGAATAGATTATCGCGGCCACGGTCTCTGTGTATTTCCAGATGGCCTCATTCGGGAAGTGCAATGTAATCCCAGGGAAAATTGGGTCGAAATCACCAAGATCATAATGGAAGGGTCTCGGCATTATCGCCTCACACGCGAAGGGCGTCGCGCAACCGCTCCGTAATTTTCTCCTCACTGACGGCATCGGGCGAACGGAGTTCGATGGCGCGCAGAGGAGTCTGGACAATGACAACCGATTCCTTCTTTTCACTCAGGTGCTGGTAGATTGAGTAGGCGAGCTTCGACAGCGTCGCGACCCCATTCAGCAAGGCGACGATGGTGGCCGCCTCGGCCAGGCCTAACCGAAGGTGGGAGGGCTCTTCGGCCGGACCCGCGTATTGGAGTTTCATGACGTCCGGGTTTTTCTCAACGACGTGCTTGAGTTCGGCCACCAGCTCCGGATCGCCATTGATCCTTATGGTGAAGCCTGGTTGGTTGACATGCCGCCTCCGGAAGACAAGCTTAAGTGTCGGATCAATGAATGATGAATATAGACCTCACTCCAGGAAAACTCTACCGTCGGGCGCCGAAAGACGCTCAAGTGAACCTTCGAAAAGCGTGACAGAAGGCTTGAAAAGCCTCTTTTTTCAGGGACTTGGGATAGTGTGTAGTTGATTGTAAAAATTTTCTAATCGTGCGTCCGCGGCCCAACAGCCACTGCCATGCCGAGCCTCGCTAAAAAGACGCTGAAGTGGACCTTCCAGAAGCATGACAGAAGCGTTACAGCGCTTCAAAAGTCCTTTGTATTCAGGGGCTTCCGAAAAATTGATGCACAATAAACTTTTCTCGGTCATTCATTAGCGTCCGCGTTTAGCCGCCAGCTCGGGCGGCTGACGAGGCCAGCTTAACCTCTCCGGTCCCTAGCCTTTACACTGGACGATGTGAGCGAAGCGACCACAACGAAGAGCCTATACATCCCTTAAAAAAGGGGACCGCGGTCCGTGATCGGCGCGTTTACCGGCTGCTCGGGAAGATGCGTGCTCTGTGCCCTTGGCTTTCCGATTCAGATGGGCCGGCGTGCCGCGCCTGGGCCGAAATGGAAATCCTCGCGACCGTTGCTTATGGCCAATTCCGCGATGAGGGATTAACCACGCCCGCCGGTGAGCCGCGCAAGCTATTGGCGGAATATCGTGCGATTCGATCGGCGCAGCTCGCCATCGCGCGCGAACGTGGATTGACCCCGGCTGCGCGGCGCCAGCTGGCAGGAAGCGGCAAGCAAATCGATTTGGCCGCCGGATTTGCCAGGCTGAATCAGGAGAGCGACGGTGCCGCGGGAGCAAAGTAAACCGCTCGCCCAATGGCGAAGCGATCCCGTCGCGTTCATCACCGCGGTGTTAGGCAATCCGGAGACTGGCAAGCCGTTCGTTTTGTATGATGCCCAGATTGCATTTCTCCGCCGTGCTTTTGTGCACACAGACGACGGCCGCCTACCGTTCCCAGACGGCACGTATCCTTGGCAATATCGATCGCTCCAACGTCATCCCGGTCGGCGTAGGCTGATATGCGGTCATGGTCGGGGTTCCTCCTTACGTTTGTAGCTCGCAAGCCCAACCATCTCAGGAGTCTCAAAGCGCGGCCATGACCGCTTCCCAATGTACTACGGCTACGAGCTGACCATTACGGCGGTGCTGCGCTGGTCGATCGGGCGGCTCGAATGGCAGTACATCGCGCCCGGCAAGCCGGTGCAGAACGCCTTCGTGGAACCGTTCAATAGCCGCTTGTGCAACGAATGTCTCAACGAGCATGTATTCCTGAGTCTGGCCGAGGCGGCACAACCATCGAAGCGTGGCGCGACGATCACAACGATCGTCGGCCGCATTCGGGCCTTGGCGCTCCGACGCCAGTGGAGTTCGCACAGCTAACGGCGGAGAAACTGATTCCGCCCAAGGAGGGGGAAAACAACCAAAGACTCTACTTATGATCTGACGGGCGTTGGGGAGCACAGCAGACGGAATTATTTTGCCGCTAAGGTATATCATTGGGAAAGAAAGCGCGTTCGGTATTCAAGATGAACTGCTGCTGGAGAAATTTCTTTGAAGGACATTTCGGCCGTTGCGATACTGATGGCCGGTCGAGTAGCCATTTGCTTGATAGCTCTGATTGTGGTCGAAGTGGCTGTAAATTGTACGGTGGCCGACACCCAATATCTTCGCGGCGCGTGCCTTGCTACCGCTGGCGTACTCAATAGTCCGCCAAATCAGTTCGTCCACCACCTCCCTCACGGATGAGCCCAACTGAACAGTGAAGGAGCTTTCGGGCCGGGCCGCTACCTGAACCTCAGAAGGCAGGTCGTTCGCCGTCAGTGTCGCCGACTCGCAGAGGATCGCGGCGCGTTCAATGACGTGTTTCAGCTCCCGAATGTTGCCCGGCCACCAATACGCGGCGAGCACGTTCAGGCAGCCGTCATCGACACCGGTTATCTGCTTGCCGTGCCTCGCGTTCGTCTTTTGAATGAAGTGCTCGATCAGGAGCGGCAAGTCCTCGATACGCTCCCTGGGAGGCGGAAGATGAACAGGGAAAACTTTCAGACGAAAGAGGAGATCTGCGCGGAGCGCCCAATTTTTACAGCCTTTTCGATCGGACGATTTGAGGCCACGAGCACTCTCACGTCGACAGGCGTTTCTCTCGTAGCACCGACCCGCAGCACCTTTCCCTCTTCGAGGACGCGAAGCAGCTTGGCCTGCGTTTCGCATCGAATCTCCGTGAATTCGTCGAGGAGAATCGTACCGCCGGTCGCGCTGCCGAAGAAGCCTTCTTGCCGACCATCCGCGCCGGTGAAAGCCCCTCTCTCGTGGCCGAACAAGTGGCTCTCGATCAGCGTGTCAGGAATCGCGGCGCAGTTGACAGGCAGAAGGACCGTTTCTGCGCGACGAGAGCTGGTGAATAAGTTGAGCCGTGATCTCTTTTCCGGTTTCGCCGGTGATCAGAACCGGTAAGTCTGAGGAAGCGACACGTTCGATCAGTCTCATGATTCGGCGCATCGGTAAAGACTGCCCAATCATGACAAACCCCCCTATTGTTCTTGCCGTGCAACCCCATCCGCTCCTTCCCCTGTGGATAAATAGTCGGCTCGTGTCTAACACGTCAACAGCTCTCTGAGATATTAGAGGGCGAATCGACGAGGCGGATAGGGCGAGCAAAATGATACACGGGCAAAAATTCGAGTTTGTAGGTCACTATAGCTGCCTCGATTTCGTTAATACGGAGTTCACAAAAGTTGACGGACACTGGGTCGATGGTCTGTGCAGTATCGGGGACCTGATGAGGTCACCGCAATAGGTGTGTAAATGAGATCAGGCGGCGCGGCGCTTCCGAGTTATATCCTCGACTTCGATTCCATCCTCGAACAGTTGTCCGTTATGTACTTGCTCCAATAGTTCAGGTGAGTTGAGGCGGCGGAATTTCTTCTCCGCGATCATCAAGATCTTCCAGATCAAAGCCTCGGCGTTGGCGACCTTCTTGTAACGCCTGGCGGCGTCGGTTCTAAGCCGCACCGCCGAGAACGGCGATTCTACCGGATTGGTGGTGCGCAGGTGGATCCAATGATCTTTCGGAAAGCGATAGAAGGTGACCATCCGCTCCCAGTCGCGGCTTAGGGTCGCGACCGCCTTGGGACAGAGCTGGCGATAGCGGGCGGACGAACTGATCGCGCAGCCGCTCACATTGCGCTCGGCTTGAGGCGTAGGGAATCTTGCGCAAAAGCTCCTTCGCCGCAGACCATTTCTTCTTGGGTAGATGATCGATCACGTTGGTGAGCCGATGATTCCAGCAGCGCTGCTCTGCGCCGTCTGGGAAGACCGCGCCCAGCGTCGACCAGGAGAGTGTCGGAAATTTCGTGTTCGTGAGCCATACAATGAAGTCCGAAAGGACAGGAGGAAGGTATGGCGGCGAACAGATGTCGATGGCGCAAACGCCGGTTTTGCGCAGGCTCTCGTTCCTCGATCGCTACCTCTCGATCCGCGCAGGAAGGCCTCACGGTCGCGCGGAAACGGCGGCACATAGCTTTTGTAGCTCGGATGACGAAAAAGGACCCGCAGCAAAAGACCGTGCGGGCGCGTAAACGGCGTGTAGCGTATTCTGGTGTGGACTCGAACAAGGCCGGCGGTCGCGGCGATCGGCGAACGCTAATGCACCCCATCCACCAAAGCGAACCCGCCGACGTCGCGAGAATCCGGCGGGTCACGCATCGCGCCCGTCAATGGGCCGATTGGGCCGCTTTTTTCCGCGATGGGATGCTCCAGGAAATCGGTGCGGAGAGGCAAGACTTCCAATCGACGTCCGTCTATCATTCGGCGAACCTTTAACCTCCCGCGCCGTTGGTCGATGCTCTGCAACCGGCCGCCTTCGTGGAGGCGCTTGATCAGAGTGGGGATTCCCACCGCGATGCCGTCGCCATC